>Ga0180438_10000246_pt1 | contig 112394 bp, 88 predicted proteins | sample SS_ome_12_FD_132455 | JGI IMG/M metagenome (GOLD analysis project Ga0180438, IMG submission 132455) | Hypersaline lake sediment archaeal communities from the Salton Sea, California, USA - SS_3_D_2 metaG | ecosystem: Environmental > Aquatic > Non-marine Saline and Alkaline > Hypersaline >... | reverse complement strand
GACGCCGGGTGTAGGGTTCAACGGGGTGATGATCAACGCCGACACTCTGAACGTGGTGATCCGCGCCCTGGCGACAAGCGGCGATGCCACGGTGCTGTCGGCACCAAAGGTCCTGGTCAACGATAACGCCGACCCTCTTGAGGGCTTGTCCAAGGCCGACGAATCTGAAGTTCGAAGACGCCGGGCACTGATGGCAAGGAAATTCTGGCCTTGCTGGGGCCGTGGCGACCAGCCCCTGCACGACGCCATGACAATCCGCCGGGGAAAGCACAAAGGCCAGTAGGCCGTTAATGTAAGCGACACCCAGCGCGAACGTCTTGTCCGAGTAGGTCGGGAACGGGCGCTGATCTATAAGATGCTGATCCACACGGGGCTTCGCAAGGGCGACAGGCAGAAAACCCCTGTAAACAGTGAACAAAGTAAGCCCCGGTCAATTTCTGACAAGGGCTTTCAAGAAGCGGGCGAAGGGACTCGAACCCTCAACAGCCAGCTTGGAAGGCTGGCGCTCTAGCCATTGAGCTACGCCCGCATTGACATCTTCAATCTTGGATTTCTGACATGCGATCGGGCCACCCGAAAGCAGGGAGCTGGCGGGCGCTGGAGGCAATCAGGAATCATAAACTCAAGACGAAGAACTGGGAGCGGTTGGATTCGAACCAACGTAGGCATACGCCGTCAGATTTACAGTCTGATCCCTTTGTCCACTCGGGCACACTCCCATACACAAATTATGCAGGTTACTTTATTCTTCCGGTTCCGTCAAGCCAACAATAAGGCCCCTCTGAAGCACGTCGGCCGGCCATCTGCGGCGCCGGAGAAAAACAAAGCCCATCCGGAAAACAGAGCGGGGTCGGGGGTCGTTATCAGGTTAACGATACACTCTGCTTCCGAATGGGCGTACTGCTCAACGGAATATCTCAGCTAGTCGGCCTCCCCGGCGCCGGCCTGCTGAGCGGACGGCGAATCCAAAACAACGTTCACAGGCCCGTCGGCCTGGCTTGTCACGTGCATCTTCGCGCCGAACACACCTGTCTGGACGACGACGCCCCGGTTTTTGACGGCGGCCAGGAATACCTGGTGCAGCGGCTCGGCCTGTTGGGGCTGAGCGGCGGCGACGAACGATGGCCGGCGCCCCCGCCGGCCATCGCCCATCAGCGTGAAATTAGGGACGGCCAGGATGCCCCCCGCAGCATCCCGGACGGACAGGTTCAACTTGCCCTGTCGGTCGTCAAATATTCGAAGGTCCGCAACCTTTTCGCCCAGCCATTGCGCGTCCGATTCATCGTCATCCGCGGACACGCCAACGTAGACCAGCAGGCCGCGCTCAATTCGCGCAACGACCTTCTGCTCTACTTCGACCTCAGCCCAATTGACCCGTTGGACTACTGCTCGCACTAGTCTTTTCCCCTTCGCGCGGCATTGGTGCGTTTTTCTGGTTTTTCTGCCTTTATCGCCTTGCCCGCCGCGGCGCGGAACCATCGGCATATCTGGCCAGCACGGCTTTGGCAGTGTCGGTTATTCGCTTGCGAAGCTCCGGCGGCGAGACGACCGTGACCTGATCGCCATAGCCGAGAATCCACCACGTAATCTCGCCGAGCCCGTCGACGGAGACTCGAAACTCGTTCGACCCGTCGGGATTTGTCTGGACCTGCTGGCTGCGATGCCACTGGACCTCAGCCACGTTGACAGCCACCTTCGGCTCGAAGTGCAGGTGCACGTCGTAGATCCTGCCCTCGGGTATCATGTTCCATGCATCGCCGAAGTATGTCTCGACGTTCACGTCCGCTGGGACGACAAAACGCCGCTTGGTAACCGCCAGCGACTTGATCCGCACAGCCTTGAACGTGCGGATTGCTTCATGCTCTTCCGAGTAGGCAATCACGTACCAGGCTCGATGGATGAACACCAGCCGAAGCGGCCTGATGAGGGTAGTTATGGTCTTGCCTTCATACGGGCTGTCGTAGCAGATCCTGCACACAAGCCTCTCGCCCACGGCGCCAACGAGGCTGTTGAAGATGTCGTCGTGCTCCTCGTGCCCGGCTACCGGCGCCATCACAACGCTGAGCTTCTCCAGCACCGAGCCCACGTATTGGCCTATCTGCCGAGGCAAGATGCTCTCCAGCTTGGCCGCCGCCCGTGCCGCCTCGACGCCCAGCGGCAGTTTGGCAGTTGTCTTCAGCCGGCCGGTCATGCCCAACACCGCAAGGGCCTCGGTAATCGTGAGGTTCACCGGCGGCAGGAAGAAGTGCTGACTTATGCTGTACCCGCCTGTGTAGGAGTCGTATTGATAGGGTATGTGCGCCATCTCAAGGACGTTCAAGTCCCGGAAGACCGTTCGTCGGCTCACTTCGAGCTCTTCGGCCAACTCGTTGACCGTATACTTTCGTTGAGTTTGCAGCATTGTGATCAGTCGCAGCAGCCTATAGATCCGACCTATCTTCATGGCTCGGCCTCAATAATCACGCTTACCGGTGACAGCCTTGTGTCACCATGTTTTCGGGAAGATAATTTTTTTTTGGCCGAAAGATCGGCCCGAAATGCTTTCGCTTCGTCGGCATGGCACTTAGCGGGAGCCGGCGAGAATGCCCAGCAGTTGCATGGCACCAGTAGACAGCCTCCGCACACTTGCGAGCATTTCCTCGCCAGGTGAGGTTGTTTCTTCCCAAAGGATCATCTCGACGTCATCGTCGGCATCATGAGAGATATAAGCTGGATCCGCGTCGGGTGGCGGCTGGTCGACAGGCTCACCACCCAGGGCCGACATGCCGCTGGCTTGGCCGCCGTTTGCCGGCTCCTGCCCCGTGTTGCCGTCTGTGGCCGGCGGCACATGCTCCTGACCGTCCTCCTGGGGCATATCGCCAGGCCAGGTCGGTTTATCCCACTTGATGTGATCGAGTATCAGCGGCATGGCGACCTTCACGCTGTGCATTTCCAGAACCGTGCCGGTCACCCGGTCCAGATCAGCAAGGGCGGTGTTGTAGTCAATGATCGCCTGCAGTTCGGCCGTCTGCGATGCCGCAAGCGACACCTGGGCGTCGAGCTTCACTCGCAGGAACTCCGGTGTCAGCTGGCCCCGGATGCGCTCGGTATCCTCCAACGCCTGCAACTGATCGGCAGAGGCGGCAACGGCCTTTCGCTGGGCGAGTATCTCCTCGTAGGCCGCCTTCACCTGCCGAATTCGCTCGCGGACCTCGGTGGCCACGTCATCGGCGGCCTTTTGCAACTGCGTGATGGCCAGCAAGCGCTCATAGCGCCTCTGGCGAAGCAGCGCATTGCGCTGGCGGTTGCCGATTGGGTACTCCATCTGCACGCCTGCCTCGTAGTTGAAGAAGTCGCCGCTCCAGAACCTGCTGGATGACTCTTGCAGCGTGTCCGCGCCGCTGGTCAGCCCCACCGAGCCGACAAAGTCCAGTTTGGGCAGTTTCTCGTTTTCGGCGACGCGGACGCTGATGTCGGCGGCCTGAATGCCCAGCCGCGCCTGATCGAGCAACGGGCTATGCTCCAGCGCCGTCACCAACTGGTCGGTCACGTCAATGGCTATCCACTCGGTGATGAGCGGTGTAGTTGGGATGATTTCAATGTCCGTCACGTCGTTGATTGCCTGGTCGGAAAGCAGTCTGCCGAGTATGTCCTGGATGTCCCGGATGTTCTTTCGCGTCCGGATCAGCGCCGCCCGGCGAATCTCGACGGCCGCCTCTGACTGTTTGATCTCCACGGCCGTCGCATCCAGCCTGATGCGCTCCTTGACGCGGCTGTAGGTGGCTTCAGTCTTGACCAGCAGGTCTTCCTGAATCGTCAGGTTCCGCCTGGCCTGCACCAGTTGCCAGTAGGTTGATATGACCTCCGTCACCGTCTGTTCGACCTGCTGGCGGAAGGCGGCCATGTCCACTTTGTTGTTGATTCGGGCTATTTCAAGCGAGGCCAGGTTACGCTCGGACCAGCCTCCGCGCAGCAACGGTTGAGTCAGACTCAGCGTCAGGTCCGGCTGGAAACTGCGGCTGGTCCGCGAGAAGCTGTGGTCTCGGATCGCCGTGAGGCTCCCGGTAAGCGACAACTCCGCCCCGGTGACAGTCTTCTGACGAACGCCGGCCTGGAACTCCTGCGTGCGGAGGTTCCTCTTACCGAACAGGTTTACCTGCGCATCCTGTCTGTTGATGTCGTAACTGCCAAAGGCCACATAGTCGAACTCCGCGGCGGCCTGGATTACTTCCTGCCGGGAAATACCCGGCTGGTAGCTGACAACACGAATATCCAGGTTGTTCGCAAGGGCCAGCGCCACCGCCTCGTCCAGCGACAACTCAGTGCGGGCCGCGCCGCTTTGCTCGTCGACCATTATCCGAGGCTTGGGGACGACGTCGCTTCCAGGAGGAAGCAGCTTACTCAACGGGCCTGGACGGTCGCGATACTGAGGACCGGCCTCCAGCATCGCCCGCTGGTATTGCGCCACGACGGACGGGTCAATGGGCCCCGGCGCCACACACCCGTGGACATGAGCCAATGCCGCAAGCACCCACAAGGCAATCGCCGCCTGGAGCACCTGTGTGAGTAAGTGCCAGACAATTCTTTTCATAAATGGTATATCGCTTTGCAGATAGGGAATCTGCAGTATGTTTCATCGTCCTGGTCAGTCCGAATGCTCCAGAGATTCCTGTAAGGCTGCTCCCCGGTGAGGTTGTGACCCTTTTGAGATTTATTGTACCGGCCTGCAGCATTGCCGATTGCATTCTCGGCAGCTATGCCGAATAATCGTGCCGGTAAGTCTGAATCGCAGGAAAGGGCATCATGGACGACGTACTGGCAGACGTATTCAAGGCATACGATATACGAGGCATCTACGGTCAGCAGATCGACGAGGACATGGCCTGGAAAATCGGGCATGCCGGGGCGCAGTTCCTTCGCAGCCTCCTGACAGGTTACGACCGCGGGCAGGCGACGACTAACCGAATTGTGGTCGGAAGGGACATCCGCCCGCACAGCGAGTCGCTGACCGACGCGATGATCGAGGGGATATCGGCCAGCGGCGTCGGGTGCGTCGATATAGGCCTCTGCGACACCCCGATGGTATACTTCGCGATAAACCATCTTGGCACGTGCGGGGGGATACAGGTCACGGCCTCCCACAACCCCATCGAATACAACGGATTCAAGATATCCGGCTTCCACGCCAGGCCTATCGGCAAGGACACCGGCCTGAATGAAATCCGCCGAATCGTTTCAACGGTCCGCCGGATGCCGGTGGGCGCTTCGATGGCTTCGGCCCAGTGCCAGGACATATGGGAGCCCTACCGCCGGCATGTGCTGCAGTTCCTGAAGGTCTCCCGCCGGATGAAGGTTGTTGTTGACGCATCCAACGGCTGCGGGGGCAAGATGATCCCCGCGATATTCGACGACGCCGATGTTGAGATCATCCCGCTGAACTTCGAGATTTCCGGCAAGTTCACCCATCCGCCGAACCCCCTCGTCGAAGCCAACCTCCAGCAGCTCAAGACCGCCGTCAAGAGGCGAAAGGCTGACTTCGGTGTTTGTTTCGACGGTGACGCCGACCGCTGCATGTTTGTCGACGAGAAGGGACAAGTTGTCCGCTGCGACCTGATAACCGCCTTGCTGACGAGACACTTCCTGCGCGAGAGCCCCGGGTCGCAGATCGTCTACGACTTGCGAAGCTCGCGCGTGGTGGCTGAGGAGATTCTCGCCGCCGGCGGTGTGCCGCGGCGGGAGCGTGTGGGCCACGCATTCATGAAAAAGGCCCTCGCTGACGGAGGCGCGATCTTCGGCGGCGAGTTGAGCGGGCACTTCTACTTCCGCGACAACTACAACTGCGACAGCGGCGCGATCGCCTTCGCGACAGCCGTGACGGTCTTCTCCGCCCACAGCGAGCCCATCAGCCAGATAATGGCCCCCCTGGCCCGATACTCTCACAGCGGCGAGATCAATTTCCAGGTCGAGGACAAGAAGGCCAAGATGCAGGAAATCGCCGATCGCTTTTCTGACGCCGAAATCGACTGGCTGGACGGCGTCAGCTGTCACTACGAAGACTGGTGGTGCAACGTCAGGCCCTCGAACACCGAGCCACTGCTCCGCCTGACATTGGAAGCCAAGTCCCCCCAGGCCATGAAAACCAAACTCGCCCTGCTGAAATCAATACTCGGCGAACCGGTCGCACATTAGTGCGGACCGGCCATTATGCGGGCGACGGAATCTTGCTGGTAGCGAAGCGGGAATTGATCTTCGTCGATCGCGTCTTCGGAATTGTCTTGGCGCGCTGTTACCTGGCGGGTTTGAGGCGCCTGGCAAGAAATCGCCCCGTGTAGCTCTTGCGCTTGTGGGCAACATCTTCCGGAACGCCCTCGGTCACTACCGTTCCCCCTGCGTCGCCGCCCCCCGGGCCAAGGTCTATGATCCAGTCGGCGCACTTGATGACGTCAAGATTGTGCTCGATGACGATGATCGTGTTGCCCATGTCCGCCAGGCGGTTCAGAACATTCAGCAGGTTGTGGATGTCCGCAAAGTGCAGGCCTGTTGTGGGCTCGTCCAGCACATAAAGCGTATGGCCCGTGGCCGTCTTGCCCAGCTCCGTCGCCAGCTTCACCCGCTGTGCCTCGCCGCCGGACAGCGTTGTGGAGCTTTGCCCCAGCTCCACGTACCCCAGCCCGACGTCCGACAGGGCCTTCAGGAGCTGCTTGATCTTCGGAAAGTTGTCGAAGAACTGAAGCGCCTCTTCCACGCGCATGTCCAGCACGTCGGCGATGTCCTTGCCCTTGTACTTCACCTCCAGAGTCTCGCGGTTGTAACGCGTGCCCTTGCATTCCTGGCAGGTGACGTATACATCCGGAAGGAAGTGCATCTCGATGCGCTTGGTGCCCTGCCCCTGGCAGGCCTCGCACCGCCCGCCCTTGACGTTGAAGCTGAACCGCCCCGGCTTATAACCGCGGATCTTCGCCTCGCGAGTCTTCGAAAAAAGCTGACGAATGTGGTCGAATACGCCCGTGTATGTGGCCGGGTTCGACCGCGGCGTCCGCCCTATGGGTGACTGGTCTATCTCGATCACCTTGTCCACGTGTCCCACGCCGAGGATTTTGTCGAAGTCGCCCTGGCGGTCCTTGCTATTGTATACCCTCCGCCTCAGGGCCGGCAGAAGCGTCATGTTCACCAGCGTGCTCTTGCCCGAACCCGATACGCCCGTAACACAGATGATCCCACCAAGGGGGAAGCTCACGTCAATGTTCTTGAGGTTATTCTCGCGGCACCCCATCACCTGCACCCGCCGTTTTGGCGACATCGCCCGCCGCCGGATGGGCACGTCGATGGCCATGCGCCCAGACATGTACTTGCCCGTTATCGACTGCTCTGACGAGCAGATCTCGTCGACCGCGCCCTGCGCGACTATCCTTCCGCCGTGCCGGCCGGCCCCCGGACCCATGTCGACCACCATGTCGGCCGAGCGGATTGTCGCCTCGTCGTGTTCGACTACGATGACGGTGTTGCCCATTGTCTTGAGATGCTTGAGCGTACTGATCAGTCGCTGGTTGTCACGCTGATGCAGGCCTATCGTCGGCTCGTCCAGAACGTAGCACACGCCCACAAGCCCGCTGCCTACCTGCGTGGCCAGCCGTATGCGCTGCGCCTCCCCGCCGGAAAGCGTAGCCGAGGTTCGATTCAGCGAAATGTAGTCCAGCCCCACGTCGGCCAAGAACTTCAGGCGGTGGCGTATCTCGCGAAGGATCGTCTCGGCGATCTTCCGACGCTCCTCGTCCAACTCAAGCGTGTCAAAGTATTCCAGTCCATCCGCTATCGACAGTTTCGTCACGTCGTGAATGTTCTTGTCGTTTATCGTCACCGCCATCGACGCCGGTTGCAGTCGCGTGCCTCCGCAGGCCGTGCACGCCTGCTCGGAAAGAAAACCGTGCAGCCGGTTCTTCACAAACTCGCTGTCCGTATTTCGCCAGCGCCGAGTGAGGTTGGGAATAACTCCCTCCCAGTTCTTGTCCGAGTCTCCGTACATCAAGATCTTGCGAATGCCGGCTGGCAGATTCTCGTACGGCTCGTTGGGAGAAATCCCGTAATTGCGGCAGAACCGGCGAATCGCCCGGTTGTAGAAAATGTTCATCCGCTTGCCGCCATGCCGCCAAGCGTCCAGCGCCCCCTCGCTCAGCGACAGTGACGGGTCGGGCACGATCAGGTCAGCGTCGAACTCGAGTATTGTCCCCAGCCCATCGCAGCTCGGGCAAGCCCCATAAGGACTGTTGAAGCTGAACATCCGAGGCGACAGCTCCGGCAACGACACATGCGGATGCTTTGGGCAGGCGTACGTAGATGAAAACACCCAGTCGGTCCACTCCGCCGGGCCTCGGTCTGCGGGCTCCTTGGCAGGCGAGTCAGTTTCGACGACCTGGCCGGGAACGCCTGGCTCGAGCGGATCGGTCTGGGCGACGGGTGCGTCGGGGAAGTGCTCGTAGGTAATCGTCACCAGCCCCCCAGCCAGGGCCAGGGCCGTTTCGATACTATCGGAAAGGCGAATCTGCACGGACGGCTTGAGGACGAGCCTGTCGACCACGACATCGATGTTGTGCTTTCGTGTCTTGGCGAGCTCCGGTAGGCTCTTTAGGTCGTAAAGCTCCCCGTCGATCCGCACACGCACGAAGCCTTCGCGCTGTATGTGCTGAAGAACTTCGGTGTGCTGGCCCTTCTGACCTCGCACCACCGGCGCCATCACCATGAAACGAGTGCCCTCTGCCAGCGTCATCAGTGCGTCAACCATCTGGCTGACGGTTTGAGACGTGATCTCCCGACCGCACTCCCAGCAGTGCGGCGTGCCCACCCTGGCGAACAGCAGCCGCAGGTAATCGTATATCTCCGTCACCGTCGCAACGGTCGATCGCGGGTTGGCACTGCCGGCCCGCTGCTCTATGGCCACCGTAGGCGGCAGGCCCTCGATGTGCTCCACGTCGGGCTTCGAAAGCTGCTCCAGGAACTGTCTGGCGTAGGCCGAAAGGCTCTCGACGTACTTCCGCTGCCCCTCGGCGTAGATCGTGTCAAAGGCCAGCGAGCTCTTGCCCGACCCACTCAGCCCCGTCACGACCACCAGCTTGTCGCGCGGAATCCGAACGTCGATGTTCTGCAGGTTGTGCTCCTTGGCGCCAAGAATGACGATCTCCCGGCCGTTGCCGTTGCCCCCGCTTATTCGGCTGTTGGTCTTTCTGGCGGGGGGCTTGCTGCTCGTTTGCACTTCGGCAGCCTTGGCAGAGGTCGACTTTTTGGCCCGGGTTGTAGCAGTGGTTTTCGCCATGAGAGCGTAAACAGTTAGTGTAACACCGCCGGCAGAGCTGAACAAGCCTTCTGCCGCCACTGTCGCCCATATCCCCGCCCTTTCGCTGGATACCGCGGGCCCTGCTGCTATAATGCCTCCCGCGGCAGCCGCCGGAACAGGCTGTCCACAGGAGACATAAGCCCATGGAAGTTAAGGAACTCTATCGATTCTTCGACGTCGCCCCGCGCGTCGTGCCAGCAGACGTCGCCACGACCATAGAAATAACCCCCCTCCAGAACGCTTGGCGTCGCGATGAGTATGAGATCGCTTATCTGGCGATGGACGGCTACGGCAGCCAGGCCGGCTGGGACGCCCCCGAGTTCATTCCCGTAAGAGCGACCGACGGCGTAATACGCTTCGAGGCGACCTTTCAGGATGAACAGGAACACATTCTCCTGCTGAAGTCTGACGACCGCCAGCCCGTCGAAATTCGCATCTACTCGCTCAGGGACGACCTTTTCGCCCGCAGGCCCTACAAGGGAGACATCCATCTGCACAGTTGCCGTTCTGACGGCTCGGAAGACCCCGCCTACGTCGCCGGGGCATGCCGGCGAATCGGGCTGGACTTCATGTCGCTGACCGACCATGGGAAGTATGGCCCGTCGCTGGAGGCCATCGCCGCTTACGACGGTGTGAAGGTCGACCTGCGCATGTATCCCGGCGAGGAGGTCCACCTACCCAACACGAGCACTCACATCATCAACTTCGGCGGTTCGTGCAGCGTCAACATGGCCGGCCCGGACGAACACCCCCCGCACCTGAATGAAATAAAGAAGCTCGCCGCAAAGCTCGGCTCCCTACCGCAGGGCGTTGACCCGCTCAATTACGCCGAATGTGTCTGGGCCTTCGACCGCATCCGACGGGCCGGCGGACTGGGAGTCTTCTGCCATCCGTACTGGGTGGCCGCCAAGAGGTACCACCCTGGTATGCCGCTTACGGACTACATCTTCGAAACCCAGCCATTCGACGCTTACGAGGTGATCGGCGGCTACGACGGCAACTGCGACAGCAACACTCTCCAGGTCGGGCGATACCACGACGAGCAGGCCAAAGGCAGAAAGATTCCCGTTGTCGGCGTCACCGATGCCCACAGTTGTCAGAGGCACCGGTACTTCGACACTTATTACACGATTGCCTTCTCGCCGTCCTGCGGCCTGCAGGATCTAATCGGCTCGATCAAGGATCTGTACTCAGTGGCGATGGAGTCGCTGCCGAACGACCGCCCCCGTCCCGTCGGGCCCATGAGGCTGATGAAGTACGCCTTGTTCCTGGAGCGGGAGATATTCCCGCAACATGATGAGCTGTGCCTGGAAGAAGGCAGGCTCATGCTGGCATACATAGCCGGCGACACCGACGCCGCCGACGCCCTGGCTCGCCTCTCGGGACGAACCGCTGCAATGTATAAGCGGTACTGGGGAGAATAGAACACCTCACAGGCGGCACTCAACCCCCGGCGACATTCGCCTACTGGGCGTCTTCAGTCGGGCCGTTGGCAATTTGGACTGTCGCAAGCGCCGTGGCGATGTCGTCCGTAAACTCGAACATCTTGTCCAGACCCGTCACCTTGAAAATTCCGAAAACCTGACTGCTGACGTCGCATATCATCAGCCGGCGCTGAAGCGATATCATCTTCTTGCGGAGTTGAAGCAGGCTGGATATGTCCGAGCTGTTGACGAAGCTCACGCCGGCGAAGTTCAGCACCACGTCGGCAGCGCTGCCGGATAGCTGCTCCAGCAGCGACGACATGTCGTCCGCAAATTGCGGTGAATCCGCAAGCTCCACCACTGTTATTTCACTGGACCACTTCTGGATTCCCATCAGTCTGTGCTCTCCTGCTTCACGCTCGCGGCATGGTCCGCCGCTTTATTATTCGGCCTCCGGGGCCGTGCCAACGTGCTGGGCGACCGATGCTATCACCGCATCAACCGCAAGGTGCAACCCTATTATAATAGCCATGGCTGCGGCTGTCGACTTTTCTCCCATCGTCGACTGAGGCGAGGCCCAGATCATCAGCGACAGGCCGAAACCCATCAGAGTTATCGTCGTGAACAGAAAGCCGCCCCATGAGATCATCCGCCGGCCTTGCGAGTTGCAACCAAGAAGCAGCATGCCCCCAACCCCGCCGATGAGCGAACCGAAAATCGTGTAAACAGCGATCAGGTGATATGCAATCTGGACGTCGGTCATGCCGAACCTCGTGGCGAACCACAGCACTGCCGCCAGCAGGTTTATCGCCCCCCAGAGCATCGCGCTCCATCCCACCAGCGACACGCCCGTCGACGGCGTAACCGCAGCCGGAGGGGGAAAATCAACAAACGGTATCGCTGGTTTTTTCGGGCGCTCCGCCCGGGGCTCCAGGAATCCGCGCAATACGGCCACTATGGCCGCGATAACAAGCCCGCCCAGGAACATGGCAACTAGGAAACTCAGAAAATCGCTCGATTGTCCCATGGACCAATCTCCCTGTCGGATTTCAGCGACTGCGATATATCAGATCCCGGTCAACGCCGAGTCGTTGAATCGCAGGCTGTATCTCCTGATAGAATCGCCGGCCGTCCGTGTAGTAGCCGGCCGTCGGCCTCAACTCTGGAATATAGCCGGCCCAAAATGCATTGAACACCTTCATGAACAGTTCACGCAGATACTTGCTCAACATCGACGCCAGGGCCACCGGAAGATGATGCTTTTCCGCCCCGACACTAAATAATATCCGGGCCTCTCGGCCGTTGTGGCCAACGACGTAGCAGCTCAGAGTATCGGTTTCCTCCAGCACTTTGAAGCTCGCACCGTCGAACGCCCGCTGCAGGGCCGGCAGGTAATGACGCCGTCCGCCCTGCTGGTCCACGCACACCAGAACGCGGTGCCGGGCCGTCTGCCGAAACGCCCGCGCCACCAGCCGGCACGTCACACCGAACGTCGCGGTTGCCTTGTTGCGCGTCGCTTCGATCAGCCGGTTGAATTGCCCGGCGAGAATCACTTCCGACCGCATCCCCACCAGCGACATTCCGCGGGCCGACATCGCCGCACGCACCGCGTTGCTCGCAAGGGCAATGTCAGTGGCGCCAGCTGCCATAGGAAGCGACTGGTCCCTTCCGGAATACCACGGGTACCGCTCCAACGGTTTCACTGCCTGTGGCGCCACAGCCTCCAAAAGCTGCCTGAAACTTCTCGCTCCCACCCCGCCGGCAGAAAGCATCGCAAGGACTCCACGCTCCAGAGCAGCCACGCCGCCTGCCTTTCGCGAGCTGTACAACTTCTTGCTGTCGTCGATGGCTATCGCGCCGTCATGGCGCCGGCCTGCCTTGCGGGTGACGGCCCCGGCCAGCAGCTCCCACATGCTCGAATCCGCCAGCTCTTCAGGCAGAGAAATCGCCGCTGCCGAAACCACCAACGGGCCCAGCACCGGGCCGAGCCCCGCCTCGTCAATGCCTACGATGATCGCCACGCACTCCTCACACTCTATCTCAATCGGCGGCAAGCCGGGTCCGTTGTCTTCAGACGCATGCTGCCCACCGTCCATGCCGCATCTTCCGACCCGATTATTATCCCGCCCGGATGGCCGGGCGACCATTCCGCAGGAGCCATCAGCGAAGCCACCTCCCCGCGCCAACTGATCCAAGTCCGACTGTCCACCCGGACGGCGACACGCGCCCGCTTTTCGTCGTCGATAGACACGTCTACCGTCACGGTGTACGGGTTATTGTTCTTCAGCTCTCGACCGATCACGGCCGTGGAATTCCTCACCACTGCTGCGCCGTTAATCAGTTCTAACCCGCTCAGACCTGACGAATCCAGCTTAAGCAGCACCTCCCCCTCGCCTACAGGAAGTGTCACCGCGAACATCCCCTCGCCGTCCGTGCGGCAAAGCCGCACTTGCAACGTGTAGGAGCCCGCCACCTTTACGGGCGTTCGCAGGCGCGCTCGCCCGGCGCGCTTCGTGGCGAACCCGGTTTCAATTGCCTCCCACTGCCCATCCACAACGTCTTCATGCAACGAGATCAGCGCCGTCAGTTCGTGCTGCCCGAGTTTCATCGGCATGCCCGCCACGCCGGCCAATTGGCCCCGCACCTCCGCCAGGAACTGTTGTGCCTTGGCTGACACGCCGCCGTTCTCCCCGGCCTCCATGGCCCGCTCATAACAGCTCTCCGCACGCCGAAGCATTGCTGTTGCTACCGGCGCGTCGGCGCCATCGGCGAGATACGTGTACCATGCGCCCAGCTCAATCAGTGTCGCCGGCGAGAGCCCCTCCGGGCGCTCGGCCGCCAGGGGGACGTATGTCCGCAGGAACTCATCCAACGAGCTATCGACATGCCGCGCCGCCGCCGCAGGGTCGTCAATCTCCCGCACTTCTAGCCGCACTAACTCCGCACGCACAGCCCCGTCGCCGGGAGCCCTTTCCAGTTCCTCCGCTAGCGCCTTCGCCCGCTCCGTCGCCGCCTGTCGAATAGCCATACGTTCGCCCGCCTCGAAAAGCCCCACCTCGCGACTGGGCGCTACCCCCTCGGCCAGAGACTTCGCCCGCAACATAGTTGCAACGGCGTCCAACACTCGATCAGCCGCTGCCTGCGCCTCGGCCAGATCGGCCAGACTGTCGATCAGCCGCTCGCCAGCGCCTCGCTGGGCCGACGACTTGCTAGCGTCGAACTGCCCCTGGCGGATCTTGACGATCTCCTGGCGCGCGGCCACAGCCTCGGTCGGTACGTTTTCAGCCAGAAGGCTCATCGCCGCGACCGCCAGTTCCTGCTCATCCTCCACCGCGATCACAAGGTCGTACGCGCTGCGGCAAATAATCGAAAGAAGCTCCGGGTACTCGCCTGATATTCTCCCCGCGGCCAGCAATTCAAGAGCCAGGTCCACGTCGTCAGCCGTGTCGCGGCTCCCCTTGGCCGAGCGAAGCTGCTTGCCGAAAAGGTCGTCAAAGGTGTCCTGGGCATCCTCAGCCTGCGCATGGCCGGCCAGCAATGACGCCGTCACAGCCACCAGGCAGAACGCACGTGCCACAGAATTGCCGGCTAAGGTCATCGTCTCCCATTCTCCACCCCGCTACGGGGCCGACGGCGATTCTACGCCCGCTGGGCCGGTGACGAAAGCAAAATCGCGCCCCGCCGCCCCTTGATCGTTGTCTTAGGCCCGTTTTTTTGTTCAATGACAAAGCGGCATTTTTCTGATATATGATTAACCGAACGGATGCATTGGTAACCTGGTGCCTGCTTCTGGATGGGAGAATTGCAATGCGCTATGCTGTCATCATGGCCGGCGGAGCTGGCCGAAGGCTCTGGCCGATGAGCCGCCTGAACCGTCCCAAGCAACTGCTGCCTCTTCTGGGCGGCAGAAATCTTCTACAGATCGCCATCGACAGGCTCAATGGGCTCTTTGACGCCGAGAACATACTGGTCATCACGAACCAGGAATACGTGGCCATGATCGCCCAGTCGCTCCCCGAGCTGCCACCGGAGAACATCATCGGCGAACCCGACATCCGCGACACCGCAAACGCCATCGCCCTGGCAGTTGAAATCCTCGCCGCCAGAAGCGAAGACGCCACGATGGCCCTGTTCACCGCCGATCACGTCATCCGCCCACAGGAAACGTTCGTCGACGCCGTGGGCCTGGCCTGTGAAGTAGCTGAGCAGAACCCTGATTCCCTAGTGACGTTTGGCCTGCAACCGACTTGGCCTCACACCGGGCTGGGCTACATACACTGTCGGGACGTCTTTCGCGAGGGTGTGCTTAAGGTCATCGGATTCAAAGAAAAGCCCGACCACCAGATCGCCCGCCAGTACGTCGAAAGCGGCGAGCATTACTGGAACAGCGGCATGTTCGTCTGGACGATTGGGGCAATCAGAAAGGCCCTGAATGAATTCCTGCCGGACTCCCTGCAAAAGCTCCAACCCGTCCGCCAGGCCCTCGCCGAGGGCAAGGACTACGTCCCAATCCTCAAGGACATATACCCCACGCTTGAGCCGATCAGCATCGACTACGCCGTCATGGAAAAGGCTCGCAGCGTGCTCATGGTGGAACTCAAGTGCCAGTGGCTGGATGTTGGCAACTGGATGGCTCTGGCGGAAGTGGCCGATCTTGACGAGGACGGAAACGTCGTTATCGCGGATAACGCCATGATCATGGACTGTAACCGGAACGTCATCGTCACTGAGGGCGATCACATGCTCGCGGCTGTCGGCATGGACGATTGCATTATCGTGCACAGTGAAGACGCCACTTTGGTATGCACAAAGGCCGACTCCCAGCGCCTGAAGCATCTCATAAGTATCATGGAAGATCGCTTCGGAAAGAAGTTCTCATAGTGAAACGATGGGCCTGTGGCTTGGCATTGATCACGGTAGGAAACGAATCGGCGTAGCAGCTGGGTCCACCAGCGACGGCATTGCTAGCCCCATCACATCCCTGCCGGCCGAGCCTCTCTCTGAGGCCATCCGTCAAATACGACTGCTCGTGGCCGATTACAATGCCGTCGGCATCGTTGTCGGCTGGCCGCTCAACATGGATGACACGGAAGGCCCCCAGGCCTTAATCGCCCGCCAGGCGGCTCTGAAACTCCAGGACGCACTGGACATGGATGTGAGAATGTGGGACGAAAGGCTTTCCAGCTTCTCGGCGGACCAGTCCTTGGCAGGCCGGCTCACACGCAGGAAACGACGCGACCGCCAGGACGCCATCGCCGCCGCAACATTCCTGCAGGACTTCTTATCCTCCGGGGGGCCGCAGAGCGCGCCTCGACCCGGCGAACTCCCGTAACGGAACCCACAGCCCCTGACCGACCGCAGGCCGCAGCGAAACCAGACCGTTTACGCCTGCTCCTGGTCTTCGTCTTCGCTCGTCGGCTCCTCGCCCGCAAGCATCTCCAGGGCAGAAATGGGATCTATTTCATCATCGACCGCCGACTCGCCTAGCACGTTGGCCGCCGATTCGGCCTCGTCGCTGCCAGCCAAAAGGTCCGCAAACGCATCATCGCCCACTTCAGCTCCCGCGGCGGAAGGGCTCTCGTCCAGCGATATCGGACCTTCGTCCAGCGATATTGCTGCTTCATCCAGCTCAAGCGGAGCTTCTTCGCTCAGGGCATCTTCGGGCAAAGCCAGCCCTTCCACATCGAGCTCCGCCGCTGCCGCCGGCGCCTGCTCGACAACCTTTGCAGGCGCCACTTGGGCCGGATCCCCGTCGACCTGCAACGTCAGCACGAGCGGGCCAAGAACAACTCGGTCGCCTGCTGAAAGCCTTACCTCGCTTATGCGGTTGTTGTTGACGTACGTCCCGTTGGCCGACCCAAGGTCGCGTATGCGCACGTGGCTGCCGTTCACATTTATTTCGCAGTGCTTGCGCGAAACGCTGCTTATCGGCACAGTGATATCACAGTCCGTCCCTCGGCCGATTACGACTGTCGTGGAGTCCGATAGAGGAATTTCGAATTGGGCGCCGTTTGGCTTGAAGCCGACAAACTTGATATCCATTGAACAGCTCCCGGGACAGGGCTCTCTTTCATTGGCGTCTACTCTCGCCTTGCCCACGCCGGCAGAGTAATATCATTGTGATGAACTCTTGGTCAACCTGCAAGCATAATAAACCCCTAGCCGAACAAGCCGCCTCCCTGTACGTCCATGTACCGTTCTGCCGGGCAAAGTGCAGGTATTGCGACTTCTATTCGCTGGTTCCCGCCCCCGGTCAGGCCGAGGCCTTTGTCGAAGGTGTCGCCATTGAACTCGATTACTACAGCCAACGCCTGCAACACCCCCTGGAAACAGTGTTTATCGGCGGGGGCACGCCTACATCACTCCCCCTGCCTTTGCTGGAGAGGCTGTTGGCGACCGTCGGGAAATATGTGAATCGGAGCACGGAGTTTTCCGTGGAGGCCAACCCCTCAACAGTCACCGCAAGCACAGCCGAGTTGCTCCGCGCTGCAGGCGTCAACAGGGTCAACATCGGCGCTCAGTCTTTCCTCAACGCTGATTTGGCCGCCATCAGTAGAATTCACACGCCGGACCAGGCCCGTCGCGCTGTCGGCTTCTGCCGCCGCGCCGGCATCGAGAACGTCGGCCTGGACCTGATATACGGCCTGCCGGGCCAAACGCCGGCCACCTGGCAATACTCGCTCGCCGCCGCTCTTGCTTTGGCGCCGGCGCACTTAAGCTGTTACGCCCTCAGCTATGAGCCCCACACGCCGCTGGCTGACGACCTCGCCCGCGGAAAGGTCGCCGAGATGAACGAGGACGACCAGCGGAAATGCTACTACGCCGCCATCGACGCCGCTACGGACGCCGGCCTGGAGCATTATGAAATATCGAACTTCGCACGCCCGGGTTTTCGATGCCGACACAACCTGACCTACTGGGAAAATCGCCCGTACGTCGGCCTGGGCCCAGCCGCCGCCAGCTACCTCCACGGCGTTCGACGAACAAACACCCCCGACCTGCAAGCCTGGATCGCCGCGATGCGGCGGCGACAGCCTGCACCGGCGTCCCAGGAAACGCTCAACCGCCGAGCGTCCATGGCCGAAACCGTCATGCTCTCGCTGCGACTGGCAGAGGGTATCGACCGCAAATTGTTCGCTTGGCGCTTTGGCGAGGACGTCGTCAACGCATTCCACCAGCCTGTCAGCCGCTACCACAGCCAGGGCGCCCTGGAAGTCTCCCCCTCGCACCTTCGGCTGACCAGACAAGCGATGTTCGTGGCCGATACCGTCCTGGCAGACATCATCGCCGCCGTCGATTAACCTCACCCTCCTTCCCCGGCAGGACAATCCTCTTTCCATTGACGTTGAAGGCGCTGGAACCTTACAATGTTGCATACAGGCGCCTCCAATGCAGGGGCGCGCCAGGTCAACAGCACGGGAAAGTTATCATGACTCGCCTACTTGCACTTGTATTTCTGTTCGCCTCAATCACTGTTCTGGCAGTGGTCTTGGCCTTCACCAATGACAGCCGGGCCGATAACGACCAGACCAAGCAGGTACCAAAGGAAACTCTCGATAGACTCGGTGCTCTGGCCGAGCCAAGCAGAATAACACCGGTGCCGCACAACCAGCAGGAGTTCGAAAATAGATTCGCCGAGAGGCAGACAGATCTGCTAAAGCTTGGCCAGGCGACGCTCAAAAAGTATCCCGATGCCGAAAATCTCATCATCGTGCGTTCTGCCATGCTTAGGGCGGCTGCGTTCCTCGACTACTACCACCACACCGAAGACTCCCAGCAACAGTTGCTCGCCGTCTGCCAGGACATCCTCGATTCCGACGCTGATCCACACGACAAGCTCCCGGCTGACTCCATGAAGACGCAAGTGCTGATTGCCAGCTCTGACACCGACAAGGAACAGGCCCTTCGCCAACTCGCCCGGAGATATGCCGACACCGACGCTGCCGGGCAGGCCCTGCTCCATGCCGCCATCCTGGCAGAAGGCAATGAACTGCCGGACTTGCTGGCGGAGTTGGCCGACTCCCTTCAGGCCGACCACATTGAACAAGACGGCGTCGCCATGTTCCTGCTCGGCATCGGGAGAAAAGTACCCTTCTCTGCCGAGTTGACTAAACTCGATGGCCAGACGGTTACATTGCCTGACGATCTGCTTGGCAAGGTGGTTGTTGTGGAGTTCTGGGCCACATGGTGCCAGCCTTGCACACTATCCATGCCTCACATGAAAAAGCTGTACGATCAGTACAAGGGCGCCGGCCTGGAAGTCGTCGGAATTAGCCTCGATTTCCCCGGAGACCTCAAGAAGGTGAAGGATTTCGTCACCGATAACGGTTACGATTGGATTCAGACTTTCTCGAATCAGTCGCCTGACCCTACACAACTAAAGTACGGTGTGGACAGGACGCCCACCATCTGGGTTGTGGGCCGCGATGGGCTCATTATCAGCACTGACGCCATAGACCAAACCGCCCTGACACTCGAAAAGGCCATGATGAACGTCGACAGGATAGTCGAGGACGCGCTCGATGAACCCGTTCAGGCCCAGACTCAGTAGCCGGAGATGGCCGCATACAAAGCAACGCTCTCTCAATTGAAAGGATCTGTAATGAAAAATCTCACCGCATGGGCCGTGGCCTGTTGTCTCGTCCTGTGCCTTATAGCCGCCGCCGGTTGTGGAAAGTGGGATTGGCCCTCTCGGTCGCAGGATGACCAGGTCGACCTATCCGGCGAGCAGGTCGCCCAGCAGGAAACCCCGGAGCAGAAAACCATACGAGACCAGAGAGAAGCTATCGAGTCCCTCCGGGCTGAAAATGAATCGCTCAAGGATGATATCGTCGAGCTGGCGAAGGTCGTCACAGGCTTGCAGGAAGATATCAACGAATACCAGTTCGCCCTCGACAAACAGCAGGTCATCAACCAAAGCATGACCGACGCCCTCGACCAGCGCGACCGTTTCCAGGCACAGGCCCGCGCCCTCACCGACGAAAATCGCCAGCTTAAGGAGCAGGTTGATCTCCTCCAGGCAGAGGCGGATAACCTCAATACAATCATCAATACCCTCAACGAACAGAACAAGGCCCTGCTGGATTCAATGTCAGATGAGGCTGATCAGCCTTCTTCCACCGGCGGCAACGGCGATCAGTCGCAAGACCAAGGTGACGTCCCGATTCATTTCGGAGATTAACGGGGCGACCTGCTTAGCCTGCAGGAAAGCGATTCTTCTATGCGCGTGGTAGTCACAGGACAGGTCGGCCTCGACAAGAAGTCCTACCTTCAGCGAGTCGTCGAAATCGCCGCTGCCGCCGGACGCCCTGTGACCCTGTGCAACATCGGTGACATGATGTACGCTGAAGCTCCCGACGTCGCCGCTGGAAGGATTCTCGACCTGCCCATGGGCAGGCTCACCAGCCTTAGGCGCAGCGTCTTCAAGGACGTCCTGAACATCTGCCGCGCCGCCCCCAACGTCATCATCAATACGCACGCCACCTTTCGCTGGAAGCATGGGCTTTTCTACGCCTTCGACTATGACCACATGAAGGCCCTCGATGCCCACCTCTACGTCGTCCTGCTGGACAACATAGACCGTGTACACCACCGTCTCGTCCGCGACGGCCACACCGACCACTCCCTCAAGGACCTGATGGTATGGCGCGAGGAGGAAATGCTCGCCACCGAACTGGTCGCCCAGATCGTCAGAGGACACGGGCGGTTTTTCATCGTCGCCATCGGCTTCGACGACTATTCCCCCCAGGCGATGGTCCGTCTGATGTTTCGCCCGGAGCAGAAAAAGGCCTATCTCTCCTTTCCGATGACTCACGTCACGGACATGCCCGACACTCTGGCTGAGATCGACGCGTTCCGCAGGCAGATCAAAGGGCATTTCATCTGCGCCGACCCGACCGAGCTAGAGGAGAAGTACCTCACCGCAGCCGCCCTTGCAGCAGCCGAGGAAGGCCACAGAACCGTCGACATCGGCCCGCCCAACCAGCGCACCACCGTGGAAACGTCGCAGCTTGTGGAGATCATCCCCGACATCGACGGGCAGATCTATGCTCGCGACTTCAAACTCATTGACCAGTCGGACATGATAATTTCGCTCGTGCCCGAGCTCGCCGACGGCAGGCCGGGCCTGTCAAGTGGCGTCGAACGCGAGCTTCAGCACGCACACGAATCCGCCAAGGAGGTCTTCGTCGTCTGGAAGCCCCCCTGCGACCCCTCTCCCTTCATAACCGAGACCGCCACCCGTGTTTTTAAGGGTGTCGCCCAGGCTATGAAGTTCTTCTACGATGAAGGCTACATCCCAGACCGCCCCACGGGGACGCTGTTTAATTAGGACATTTCCGCCGCTGTTCCATCAAAGAAACGCCCGTCATGGTATTCGAACCGTGACATCCCCTTTCACTATTGCCTGACATGCCAGTCGGCTGGCCAGGCCGCTGCCCTGCGCCCGCTCTATGGTATCCAGTTCGTCGTCCGTCGGCTCGGAAAGGTTCTCCTCGCCTTCCTCCACAATCACGTGGCACGTTCCACACACGCCCGAACCTTCGCAGGAGTGCGTAATGTCCACGCCGTGGGTCAGCGCTATGTCCAGCAGGCTGCCCGCCTCCCCAACCCTTCCGAACGGGTACAGTTCCGGATCCACCTCGACAATCACTCCGCTTGGCATAAATGTGACTGTGTGTTTGGCCATACTCCTGCCCTCTACCCCTCTTGCCTCTGGGGATCATCGTCCTCGAACTCTTCCAGTTTTCGCCCTTTGACCGTCTGGCGGAGCACCTTGTCCATCTGCGCGCCTGTCAGCGGTGCAGTCGCATCGTTGGCAGCCGACATCGCATCGTAAAGCGCGTCAGGATCATCCTCCTCCATCTTCACCTTCAGCTCCGCCACCGCCTCATTGAGCGATGTTCGCTGCTCGTCACTCAGCACCGACCCGACCTCCGTCAAAGCCTTCTCGATCGCTGACAGCACCCGGTTCGACTCGTTGCGCAGATCGATGAGTTGATGTTCCGTCATGTCGTCAAAGGCGTGTGCAAAAGAGTCCTTGACCATTCGGTCGACTTCCTCCGCCGTCAGGCCGTGCGCGGGCGTTATTTGCACGCTTGCCGCCTTACCGCTGCGCTGCTCCCGCGCCGATACGTTTAGTATCCCGTTGGCGTCCACCAGAAACGTAACGTGGATCCGCGGAAACCCCGCCGGCATCGGCGGAATCCCCGTCAGCTTGAACTTGCCCAGGCTGCGGCAATCGCGCGCCAGCTCCCGCTCGCCCTGTAGCACGTTGATGTCAACCGCCGTCTGACCGTCGGCGTAGGTGGTGAAGGTCTCCCCGGCCTGGCATGGCACGGTGGAGTTCCGCATTATCAGCTTGCCCATCGCCCCGCCCATTGTCTCTATGCCCAGAGACAGCGGAATAACATCCAGCAGCAGCGTGTCGCGCCGAAGCCCCGCCAGTATGCCCCCCTGCACGCCAGCCCCGAGGGCCACCACGTGCTCCGGATTGATCGCCGTGTAGCACCGCCGGCCGAAGTACTCCTCAACTCGCCGGCGCACAAGAGGCACGCGCGTTGACCCGCCGACCATCACCACCTCGTCTATGTCGCGCGGCGACAGACCCGCGTCGCCCATCGCCATCCGGCAATGCTCCAGTGTGTGATCTATCCAGGGCGCAATCAGCCGCTCGAACTCATCGCGCGTAATCGTGCGGGCAAACCGCCTGCCGGACCCCAGGTCCACATCAACGCTCGCTCTGTCCTCGTCGGAAAGCCTGATCTTCGTGGCCTCGGCGAAATTACGCAGCGCCTGCCGGGTAGACGGCGGAAACGACAACTCCTGACCGAATTGCCGGCGGACCTCGCCTGTTATCAGCGCGACCAGTTCATGGTCAAAATCGTCCCCGCCCAGTGCCGTGTCACCGTGCGTCGCCAGCACCTCGAAAACCCCGCCCGTCACCTTCAGCACGGAAACATCGAACGTCCCGCCGCCCAGATCGTAAACCGCTATCGTGCTGTCCGATGCGTGGTCAAGCCCGTACGCCAGCGCCGCAGCCGTCGGCTCGTTCACGATTCGCCGCACATTCAGCCCGGCTATCCGCCCGGCGTCCCGCGTCGCCTGCCGCTGGCTGTCGTCGAAGTACGCCGGGACAGTAATCACCGCCTCGGTTATCTCACGCCCAAGAACATCCTCGCTCCGCCTCCGCACCTCGCGCAGCACCATCGCCGAAAGCTCCTGCGGCGTGTGCCGCCGCCCGTTGACCTCCACGCAAACCGTCCCGTGAGGGCCCGCTGTCAGCTTGTACGCCAGCTTCGCCGCCGCATCTTGAAGGTCGTCAATCCCACGACCCATCAGCCGTTTCACCGAGTAGATTGTTGTCAGCGGATTCTCAACTGCGTGGGCCCGCGCCTCCGCCCCCACCGTCACCGATCCGTCAGCCCCGAATGCCAGCACGCTTGGGACAAGCGCCTCCCCCGATGAGTCACGAATCAACACCGGGCCGCCTTCAGTCATGTACGCCGCCAGCGAATTCGTTGTGCCAAGGTCGATTCCAAGGATCAACCTATCGCCCATTGCAGTCTGCCCATCACCGGCCGTCGCCGGAATCATCTCGTCTGGCTGATCAGCTTCGTCACGTAGGAAACTGCATTCAGCTGCCTGCGAAGCTCCTTCAGCAGATCATCCCGCGTGTAGTCGCAGGCTGCCGCCTGCTCATAGTCGGCGAACAGCCCCGCTGTCCGCCTCATCAACCCGTCGTGCTGGGTCTGAAGGACCTCCCGGATCCGCTGCAGCTCCTCGGTGTTGCCTTCGGCTGTGGCGTCCGCAATTTCCTCCTGCATCATCATCATCGTGTCCAGGAACCCTTCCGGTACGGATTTCTCCTCCGCCGAGCTCGCCCCGCCCAGAAGCTCCAGAAGGTAATCGCCCCTGCTGGCCGGGTCGGACAGAACACGGTACGCGTCGTTGATCGTCGCAGACATCTTCAGCGACAGCGACTGGGCCTCCGGCGACTCCCCCGCGTGAAAATCCGGATGCGTGTGGCGGTTCAACGTCACGAAACGATCGTGAATCTCCTCTTCCGTCAGGTCGAATCGCTGAGGAAGAGACATCAGTGAAAAGTAATCCACCCCCACGGCCGATGGATTCAAGGCGTGACAAAAGTCGCACACCAGCGGCGTGGACATCGGCCTCTCGCACTTGCTGCACTTGGCTGGGGCTGTCCCATCAGTGGGGGGCAATGCCGGTTGATTTGTACTCATGTGGGCTCCAGCGTGCTTCTGGTGAGGCTACGTGGCGAAGCTTGCACCACACGCGCATTTCCGCTTGGCGTTGGGGTTATTGAAAACGAACCCGCCCTTCAGCAGGTCGTCGTCGTAGTCCACTTCGGTGCCGATCAGGTACAGGTAGCTCTTGAGGTCCACGAGAATCTTCAGGCCGTTGCTCTCGAACACCTCATCGCCTTCGGCCGGTCTGTCGGCCACGTCCAGCACATAGCTGAACCCGCTGCACCCGCCCCCCTTGACGCCTACGCGCAGGTAGGAATCGGCAGGTATGCCCTTCTCCCTGAACACGGCCAAGACTCGCTCAGCCGCTTTCTCTGTAATAGTAATCGCCATCGTCAGGCTCCTTGGTTTTTCACTTCAATCGGCTGCGGCACATCTACCTGCTCGGCCGGCTCCCCATCATCGGCGACCCCGTTCTTCCGCTTCCAGTCCGCTATCGCCGCTCGCACTGCGTCTTCCGCAAGCACCGAGCAGTGAAGCTTTACCGGTGGCAGCGACAGCTCCTCGGCGATGTCGGTGTTCTTCAGCTCGTGGGCCTGCGATACCTTCTTGCCCTTCAGCCACTCCGTCGCCAGCGAGCTGGACGCTATCGCCGACCCGCACCCGAATGTCTTGAATTTCGCATCCACGATCGTCCCATCCTCGTCCACCTGTATCTGTAGTTTCATCACGTCGCCGCAGGCCGGGGCTCCCACTATGCCCGTCCCCACGTGCTGGTCGCTCTTATCCAGCGAGCCCACGTTCCGCGGATTCGTAAAATGATCGATAACCTTATCACTGTATGCCATAATGGCACCTCTCGTATCCGGTGGCGGACTATTCGCCCGACCACTGAACTTCGCTCAAATCAACGCCCTCTTTGACCATCTCGTACAGAGGGCTTAGCTGTCTCAATTCCTCCACCGCCTTGACGATCGCGTCTATCGCATGGTCGATTTCCTCTTCCGTCGTGAAACGGCCCAGTGAAAATCGTATCGACCCGTGCGCCAGCTCGTCCGGCACCCCGATCGCCTTCAGCACGAAGCTCGGCTCCAGCGACGCGCTCGTGCACGCCGACGCCGACGACACCGCTATGTCTTTCGCCTTCAGCATCAGGCTCTCGCCCTCCACATAACCGAACGACAGGTTCACCGTGTTCGCCAGCCGCTCCGTCGCGTGACCGTTGAACTCCACGTAATCCAGCCGCCCCGTGAGCCCGCTGTGCAGCCGGTCCCGCAGCGCCCTCAGCCGCGACGCTTCATCCGCCATCTCCGCTCGGCAAATCTCAGCCGCCGCCCCCAGACCCACGATGCCCGGTACGTTCAGCGTGCCGCTCCGCATGCCGCGCTCGTGTCCGCCGCCGTCCATCTGGCAGACCAGCCGGACCCTCGGCCCCCGCCGACGCACGTACAAACATCCAACGCCCTTCGGCCCGTATATCTTATGGGCCGACACGCTCAGCAGGTCGATCCCCATCTCGTCAACATTGACTGGCGCCTTCCCCACCGCCTGCGTCGCGTCGCTGTGGAGTATCACGCCCCGGTCCTTCGCCACTCGACCGATCTCCGCAATCGGATGCAGCGTGCCGATTTCATTATTCGCCGCCATCAGCGTGATCAGTATCGTCTTGTCCGTTATCGCCTCGGCCACTTGCTCGGCCGTCACACGCCCGGTCTTGTCCGGCTGAAGGTACGTCACCTTCACGCCGCGCCCCTCCAGCTTCCTGCACGTGTCCAGCACCGCCTTGTGCTCGGTCTTGCACGTAATTATGTGATCGCCCCGGGACGCGTACATCTCCGCCACGCCCTTGATCGCAAGGTTATCGCTCTCGGTCGCCCCGGAAGTCCAGATGATGTCCTCAGCCTCGGCCCCGATCAACTCAGCCACCTGCACGCGGGCTTTATCCACCGCCGCACGGGCCGTCGTACCGTAAGAATGTGACGTGGACGCCGCGTTCCCGAAAACCTCCTTCAGAAAAGGCAGCATCGCCTCCAGTACCCGCTCGTCGACTGGCGTCGTTGCATTGTAGTCTAGGTATATCGGAGTCTTCACAGGCATGCTGCCGCCCCTTCTTCTTCAGGCAGCTCCACGCCCGGCCTGACCAGCTCGGACAGACTCACGCTGCCAAGAAAATCTATCAGACGCCTCTGAACGCGGTTGATCGGATCGACTATCGGGCATCGCCCGCGAACCTTGCAGGTGATCTCCCCCTCCACGCTGTGGTCGCGCAGACACTCCGCTAGCTCGATCGGCCTGTCCAAAACCCCTATCAGCTGGCCAAGCGTTATCGCCTCCGCCTCGCGGGCAAGGCGATACCCGCCGTGTGCACCTCGCGTGGACTGCACGAACCCACCAGCCGCCAGCTCCTTCAGAATGTTCATCACCAGCGCCGCCGGCATTCCGTAACGCTCGGCTATCTCCCGCGCGCTGGCCACCTCGCCCTCGCCAAGCGTCGCAAGGTGAGTCATCGCGATCAGTCCATACCCGGTTTTCTTCGATAACGACAGCATCTTCACTTCCATTTACTTCGACAACGCCTGTGCCGCACCGTATTTACAACTCTTCACCTGCTCATAAATCTCGGCCTTCCCTGGCCCTCATATAATATATAGCACCTCACAGGTGCGATTTCAAATCAAACTTCCATAAATCCCGCAAAAAAAGACTTTATTAGACCGCCCGACCCACTTTTTCCCTATCTCAAACGCCCGGGCGCCGAAGATTCAGTTCCAGCAGCCTTCCCAACATTTCTTCGTCCGTGATGTCATGCGCCCATCCGTATGCGTCCAAAACGGCCGCATCCAACTCAGCATGCGCATTCACAAGCCACGTCGGCATGCTGTTGTAAAGATTCGTCAACGTCCGGCGCTTGCGTTCAGCAGCCGAAATGCTCCCACGCTCAGGGCTCAACCAGTTCTCACGTAGTTCATTTAACGCCGCGGCGGCCTGCGAAATCCGAGAATGCACATCCTTCTTTTCGCTTGGCGCATCCTCGTTAACCGGCCACGGGAACGGAAACGTCTCAAAACAAGTCGTTGGGGTATATCGGGGCCGAGTCTCCAACTGAGTCCCCTGCGCATCCGCCCATACAAGGTGCACCCGGCTCTGAACCACACCAAAGAAATAGTCGTCCGAACGAGCAAAGACGATTAGTTGGTGATCCGGTAGCACGTTCCCGACAAGCCAGACAAAAAGGCGGTGTTTGGCGACAACAGGTGTTGCGACATATCTTTCCAGCGTTTCTATCGCCTCACGCATCGCAGGTCGCGCTTCAACATGAAGCCACCATCGCTGACGATACGAGGCCCGTTTGTTCTCCTTCCTCTTCTGGCGGACGTGTCTATTCACGTATTCAAACGGACCCTCATACAGAGCCGCCTCGGATTCCTCGGTTCCGGGTGGAAAGTCTATTATCCACATATTTCGAGGTCGCCCCGTCATATCCTTTCCATTCACCCAAGGGCGCACAACGTCGCTGTTCGGGCGACAATGTGGATTAGCCATCGCCAGCAATTCCTGAGCCTTCTCATTGTCGATATCGAAAGCCCCCCCTTTCGTGTCGCCCATAAATGAGATGCCGGCATTCTCCGCCAGTCGCCGCGCGGTTGTCACATCCGCCTGCCCTGTGAGGTCTGGATTGATCATCGCCACCGGCGCGCCGTCCAATGTCCGGTCGCTCTGGCGTCCGTCGTCGAAGCCCACCATGGAAACGTGCACTGCCGCCCCGTCCAACACCCAATCCCTGTCCGACCAGGCCATGAAAATGTCGCCGCTCTCTCTGATCCGTTGCAGCACCCGCCTGTTCGCCCCGCCGCGAATCCCCTGCGTCGCAAGCAGCCCCGCGCGAACATAGTGGTTCTTCGTGGACTCCCTTTCGATATAGGCTCGGGCTTTTTCAAACCAGTAGCAGCACAGGTCCGCCTCCTTCGGCACGCGGCCGCCCCATACGGTGAACACCGTGTCCACGTACTCATCTCCCAGGTCCGTCCGCAGCTTCTTCCCGCCCAGGAACGGTGGATTGCCTATGATAAAGTCCGCCTCAGGCCAACTTGCCTCTTTCGCCCCGTCTTTCGTCTCCTCGATCAATGCGTCACGCTGATGAATCGTCTCGATGGGCTTCAGGATAGGCTCTTCAATGTACCCAACTCCGTTGTCTCTCCGCCATTGCAGGTAACCGATCCAGATTACGATGCTCGCCAGTTCATGAGCGAACCTGTTGATCTCCAGCCCTTGGACCTGTGTGGGGGACACAGTAAACGACAGTTCCAGCCCCCAGCGACCGGCCAGATTGACGACTTTCTTCTCTAGGTCCATCAGCCGACGCAATCCCACGTATAGAAAATTGCCGCTGCCGCAGGCCGGGTCGAGCACGCGAATCTCGCCGAGCCGCTGTTGGAACCCCGCCAGGAGCTTATGTGCCTGCTTTCGCTTTCGCCCGTCTCCGTTCATGGCGGCAATCTGTTCAGCCACCGAAGCCCACTCCGCTTCCAGTGGGGCCACCAGCACGGGTTCAACGATGGCCGCTATATCGTCCGCATATGTGTAGTGTCGTCCTATCTGGGCGTGCTTGTCCGGGTCCAGGCACCGCTCGAAGAGCGTGCCGAAAATGGCCGGCTCGACGCTGGCCCAGTCCATCTGCCCCGCCCGGTGCAGAAGGTCGATATCTCCTGGCAGTAAAGCAACGACATGGTCGTCGGAAAACAGCCCGCCGTCGAAGTGCGGAATCTTCTCAAGCAGCACATGCCCCCCATTGGCCATCGCTTGAAACAGCTCTTTCGCATACCGGGCGAACTGGGCCGGGTCATCCCGCGTTTTTTCTAGGACCTTCGTGAACACTTTCCCGGGCAGCAGGTTAATGCTCTGGGCGAAGAAACAGAACAGGACCTTCATCAGGAAATGGGCCGCCTGTGTCGCGTCCACTCCGCGTGCTCGCAGTTGTTCCGCCACGTATCCGATGTGCCCCGCAACGCTCTGGGTTACAAAGTCCGCACCCACGCTGCGCAGTTCTGTCGGATCAGTGAACAGCGCCTTGAGCACGAACATTGCAGTCGGCGGTTGCGCGCCCTCTGTCGAAGGTAGCACCTCGACTTGAGCATTGCCGGCGATGTCAGCCAGATCAAAGCGATAGGTGCGCTTGGCGGAACCTGTGAAATTACAGTGGACCTCAAATCGGTCCATGTCGGATACGACAAGCAGCGGTGGATTGTCCAGGTCCTCGCGATACTGCAATAGCTGATTGTAGGCCGCCTTCAGGTCCTTGTGCTTCCCCTTGTACTCCCACCCAAAATGCCCCTTGTACCACACGTCAGCCCACCCATCTCCGCCGTCCTGTTTGCTGGCGCCCCTGTCGAATGTGAAGAAGTCCCCATTTGGGTCAAGCTCGCCAGGCGTGCCGTGTCCTACCAGCCCGCACAGATCAATGAAGTGTTCGTGTGAACCCGCGCGTTCTCGCAGTGTGCTGTCTTGCCATTTCTTCGCAAATGCTGACGGCGACAGTTTGCTCAACTTTATCTCCCAACGGTGCAATTTGCGCCCCGCGTAGCGGCAGAATTGTACGCGACCCCATTGACCGCTCGCAACCCCGTCCCGCCCAATTTGCTGAGCCCCGCCCTGCGGCAGCGCACAGCAACAACCGCGGGATGGTACGGCGAGAGACTTGGGTGCGCCCCGGCTAAATGAACGTCGAGCCGTCCGCCTTCGGCAGAAACGCGCGGCAGTTGGCAGCATCGGCCAGCGTGACATCGGCGAGTTTCTTGCGAAGGACCTGCTGAATATCCTCCCAGACTGGGCGAACGGGGCAATCCTCGTTGTCGCACTTTGGCGGGTTCTCCTGACAGCGATTGACAGCCATCGGCCCTTCGACGGCCTCGATGATCTCCAGCAGCGTGATGTCTTTCGGCTCGCGCGACAGCAGGTAGCCGCCGTGCTTGCCGCGAACGGGCGTTACCAAGTCGGCGCGGGCGAGGAGGGAGAAGATTTTCACCATATACTGCTTTGGTAATTCCCGCGCTTCGCAGATTGCATCGAGCGGCACGGGCTTATCACCGTATCGCTGGCCGAGAACTTGAATACCCCTGACAGCCAGTTCGGCAGCCTGTGACAGTTTCATCGGATGCCCTCTTAAACATGGATCAACTAGCCATATTTTACACGTTTTGACTGTGATGTCAAGCAGTCTGTTCCACGCCCGCGAATTGCCCCGGTGGCTCCTGCCGCTGCTAGTACCTGGCAGCCCTGTCCAGCCCGGGCAGAAAGTACTGGGTGACAACGTCGTCCCAGCTCATGTGGCACGCCAAGTTGTAGCCGCTGGTCAACCGTTCCGCAATAGCTGCATCGCCATCGGTCAGCAACTGCGCCAAGGCCCCGGCCAGCCGATGCGCTTCGGCGTCCTCCAGCCGGGTGCGGTCTTCCATGCCAAGCGTCCTGAGCCGCTCAATTCCCATCGGCTCCGGCAGCGTTACGAAATCGCCCACCAGCAGATTCCTGCTAAGTGTGTCCGCATCGCCTGCCCGTCGGGCAAAGCCCACGCACCCGCACACATTGGATACGACACATATCGCCCCGTAGCACAGCGGCTCGAGTTGGCTTATGCCGAACGGTTCGTACACGCTTAAGCCGAACTCAACGTCGACGCCGCGGCGTATATCCGCGAAGCTCATCTCCTTCGGCATCCGCTGGCCGCACACGTCGCGCCCCCAGCCCCACTGGTTGACCAGCACAACCCGCACTGCCTCATGCTCCCGGTTGAAGTTTTCAAACATATCCGCCAGCAGGTCTTCGCCCGTGACCAGGTCCGGGTAGCCGTGCTCGTGGTGCACCGGCCAGCCATACACATCTTCCATCTGGCGGATGTCGGCGGCGCGCCGCTGCCCACCGAGCGTGCCGAGCATGAAGTAGACGGCCGACTCCCCGCGCCGCGCCAGCATCGGGTCGAGCTCGTGCAGTATTCGCAGGTCCCGCCATATCCCCTTGCTCAGCACGGGCCGGGCCACGTGTGACATCGCCCACGTAGGCGTCCGGCCGAACAGGCTGCCGGCGTACTGCCGCATGCGAGTGCGACTCGCCTGCCGCTGCTGCAAGGATACGGGCTCAGCCGGTATCCCGTTGAAAACAATGTCGATGTCCGCTGGCCTTATGTGACGATCCACGAACGTCAGTTCGCGGCGGACATGCTCGCCCACGGCGAAGACATGGTCGCAATATCTGGCCGCCTTCACCAGCGGGTGCTTGTAGTTGTCCTTCACCGCCGGGAAGACGTCCTCCATCGCTACCCCTGCGGCCTCAGCCTTATCCAACACGTTGTAGAACATAGTGTCATGGCCGGGGCTTTTCTCCACGACCGGTCTCACTGACGCAACCTCGTGGGCGTAGAAGACGGTTCGTGTGTCGGCCTGGCCGTGCATCATCGCCTTCAGGGCTGTCGGCACGCCCATATACTCATGGGCGATCACGATCATTTGCTCTCCATCTTTTCCGACCAAGGCCATCGCCGCGTCGAAGCCGGGCTCGGCCAGCCGCACATACTGCTCGAAATCCCATATATTCTCGAAGCGATCGGATGGTATGCCGAACTTCTCGAACAGCGACGCTTTGAAACGGTTGAGCCTGTCATGGTTCGCGCGGAAAACGTCTACCAACAGCACTTCAGTTTCTGCTGTCTTGCCGGTACAGGCATCCACCACGGGCCTGACCCCGTAAACGATGTTCACGTCGTGCAGGCGCTCGATCGACGCGAACTTCCGGCCCCACTGGAGAGGCGTGAACGAGTCCAAAGAGCTGTACTTCACCTGCGCGCCCGGACCGAGGCGGTGGGGATTCGGCACATTATTGGTGAACAGCGGCCCCAGTAAAATCGTCCGCGACACCCTCTCGGCGTAGGCCTCAGAAGTGATCAGCCCGGCGATCACCGTTCCTATGCCGCCGATCTGCTCCACTGCCTCGTGTGTAACGTGAACTACTATCATCGATTCGTCTTTGTCTCCAGCGACCATCGCAGGTTGCGTCGGCAACTGCGGGCGGGTAATGTCAATAGCTTATAATGATATCGGAATCCCGGAGATAAACATGACTGTCATCGGACAAGGCGATCCCTGCAGGACCATGAGCAGGGACCAAGTCAGTGAAATAATGCTCGCCGCCGCCGACGCCCTGGCTGCCAACGGCAAGAGAGTGCTGGCCATTATACCCGACCACACCCGCACATGCCCGCTGGGGCTTGTCGCGCGACAGCTCCGGGCGACGCTGGGCTGGCGGGCGAGCAAGCTGGATTTCCTCATCGCCCTGGGCACACACCCCGCCCTTTCCGACGCGCAGATAGACAAGCTGCTGGAGATTCCTATAGGCAAACGCGTCGAAGTGCTTGGCGACAGCGAAGTGTTCAACCACGACTGGAAGGACCCGACTGCGCTACGGAAGATTGGCACGCTGCCGGCTGCGAAGGTGAGCGAGATAAGCGAAGGCCGATTCGCCATGGACGTGGACGTGACGATCAATGAGCGCGTGTTCGATTACGACGTGTTGCTGGTCGTAGGGCCCGTGTTTCCGCACGAGGTGGTGGGGTTCTCCGGCGGCAGCAAATACTTCTTCCCGGGCATATGCGGCGAGGAGTTGCTGAACTTTTTCCACTGGCTGGGGGCGGTGATAACGATCCCCAAGATGATCGGGGTGAAGGATACGCCGGTTCGGCGACTGCTGGAGGCGGCGGCGGACATGATCCCCGTGGAGAAGTTTGCGCTGTGCATGGTCGTGCGCGGGGCGGACCTGGCGGGGCTGTACTTCGGGCCGGTGCGGGAGGCGTGGTCGGCCGCGGCGGATTTATCCGACAAAACGTACATCGTTTACGCCGAGCATCCTTACGATTCTATTTTGTCGTGCGCCCCGCCGATGTACGACGAGCTCTGGGTGGGGGCCAAGTGCATGTACAAGATGGAATGCGTGGTGGCTGACGGCGGGGAGCTGATAATCTACGCCCCGCACATCACGGAGCTGGCGGCCGCCCACGGGCACATCATCGAGGAGATCGGCTACCACACGCTGGGCTATTTCCTCCGCGACTGGGAGCGGTTCAAGCACTACCCGTGGGGCGTGCTCGCACACAGCACGCACGTCCGCGGTGTGGGCGTGATGGACGGGGACGTGGAAAAGCCCCGCGTGCGTGTGACGCTGGCGACGGGGATTCCCGAGGCGCTTTGCCGTAAAATAAACCTGGGCTATCGCGACCCGGCGACGATAGACCCGGCCGAGTGGCAGGGCTTCGAGAACGGCGGAGGCGGGCCTGACGGGAATGAGCGGCGGCTTTACGTTCCCAAGGCCGGAGAGATGCTCTATCGGATGACCGACCCACCCGAGTGGGCGAAGGTTTGCTAGCCAGTCTCATTGTCATGTCAATCTAGGTTGGAATCTCGCCGGTAGATTACAGCGCGGCCCTTGACTTGCATTTCCTACCACTCTAGAATAGAAATGTTGCTTAGTAGCAGAGGTGGTCGAAGGGAATTGGCGAGGCTTTCTATTCATATGGGTAATAGATGGCGATTTATTGGAGCCCTGTCCGCAACTTATGGGTGGAAGCATATATTAGGGAGCCTGGTCTGATGAATACTAAGGCTGGTTTTTATACGTGCACCCTCAGGTCCCTCGTTAAGTGCTATTATGATTGCCAGTCTTGGCTGAGAATTGTACAAACGGCCGAACACGATGAGGTTACGGCCGATCCTTCGGCAGTTCTCACATACGGGATCGACAACTGTGACTTAGCGCCATTCCTCGCGAGGCAACGGAGTGACCATATTTACAGACTCAGTCGGCACGACATGGTCCAAAATCTTATCAACAGCTCATTCGGGAAACCAAGAGTAGTCGTGCCACCGGCCACCCTTGTAGAATATGTTCATGGTGCACTGGCCGCTGCGGGAAAGCTGAACGAGTTGCTGCGCGACTTTGATCATTTTCGCGAACAAAACACAAGAGAATTCGAAGAATTAGTCTGGGAGAAATATGAGCAGATTCGGCGCCTAGTGGACACAGGGCCCGGAGTGGGTGGACTCGGGCGACTACATGATCTTCTCGCCGAACAGGACTTGCTCACAATCGAACAAGCCTTGCACTCAAGAGCGGAATTCCGGGAAGTCGCAAAATCTAGCATACGGGCCGACCCCAGGGCTCTTGCTTTACTTCAGGAAAGACGGTACGGGCAGTATTCGCAATTCTCTAATCTAATCGATATTGCAAATTGTGAGACGTTTCTTGCACTAGACTATGTGGCAGGCGGAAATACTCGTGTATTCCAAATGACAACAACGGGGAATCTGACCTTGAAGGCTTGCGAATTGAGCATTCCGCACTCAAAACTCAAGGACTTGCCATTTCGACATCTGGCTAGCCCTTACATACGCAGTATGATCCGACAGGAAGAAGCTGGGCATCAGACGCGGATAAACAAGCTGCAGATTGGGCAACTGGCTCTTCAGGAAGTCATTGATGAATGTGAAAAGAATACTCAGGTCATGTTAGTGGTACAGGCGCGTTTCGACGACATAGACCCGAATGCTACCACCAGCGTGAGCAAGAGACTGTATGACGCACTACGAGCGTGGCTTGATCTCATCTTCTTCCCATATCTACGAGGCATCAAAGAGCCTGATGTCGCACAGCAACCCGAAGGCAGTAATGTCGATGCTGCCATCGATTGGATCGATGCAAATCGTGACCGCATAGACGAAGGTACGAAAGTTTCGTCACATATGGGCAGAGAACTTGGAGAGTTGGCAGGATTCGATTCAGACGAAATCGTAGAACGCTTTGTCCCAGACCATCCAGAGGCGGTACGGATCATAGAATGGCTGCGGAAGTAGATCCAATGCTGTGGTTGTCCTAAGGCCGGACCCGAATCTAATAATCGGGAAGATGCTCAAGAGATATAACGGGTTAGGGCCTACTGCACTGCTGGTGGGCAGGCGACAGGAATTGTCCACGTTGTCTACAGGGCCAAGTTGCCCCTTGGACACACCGGGAATATGCTGGCGCCACGAGAACAAGGGCCGCCTAGGGTTGCCCTGCCTGGAAGAGGGGCATGTCGGGCCTGGTGGAGGCGGCGGCGGTGGCGAGGGCTTCCTGGACGGCGTGCATTGGCCTCGTGCCATGCTCAGCCCTATAGCATCATAGTTATTGTTGCGCCGCCCTATCGGCTATGCGCTGAGTTTTACGGCTGTGCCGTAGGCGAAGAGTTCAGCGGCGGTGCCGACGACGCTGGTGGTCATGTATCGGACGTTGATGACGGCGTCGGCGCCGAGTTTGGCGGCCTCGGCGACCATCCTGTTGGTGGCGGCTGAACGGGCCTGGGCCATCATTTCGGTGTACTCGGTAAGCTCACCGCCGAGGATCAGGCGGGCGATGGCTGAGATATCCTTGCCCAGCCAGATGGCGAAGACGGTATGGCCCTGCACGAGGCCGAGGGTTTCGGTGATTTGCCGGCCGGGGACCTCGGGGCAGTTCAGCAGGAGCACGCCCTTTTCAGGTTCAGCGGTAAGCCGCGGGCCGGCAGGGAACCCGCGGAGCTTCTGCTCGACAGCCAATGTCACCAGAACGACCACGATGCCGCCCAGCAGTAAGAACACCGCCATCCTCAGCCACAGTGGGACCGGAGGGTCATCCTTAACCAGCATAAGCCAGGGCAGGCCCGCAAAGACTGAGACGAAAAATCCCACCACGAACGCCAATGAACCGATGTATCGAATTGCCTTCATGATATGTCTCCTAAGCAGCGAGGTTTTCGGGAAACGAAATCCCATCGTCGGACAGGTTTTAAGTCGCCATATTAATTCTAGGGCAGTTTTCCGCTTCGCGTCGGCCTAGCCCTGCCCTGCCTGGAAGAGGGGCATGTCGGGTTTGGTGGAGGCGGCGGCAGCGGCGAGGCGTTTCTGTGCGGCATGCATTTGCTCGGCGGTCGGGGCGCGGCCTGTGGCCATCATGTCACGGAAGCAGTCGAACAGGTATGTCGCGTCGTGTGGGCCGGGGGAGGCCTCCGGGTGATACTGCACGCTGAAGACGGCCCTATCGCAACAGGTGAAGCCTTCGACGGTCATGTCGTTTAAGTTGATGTGGGTGATGGTGGCGCCGGCGGCGGTGAGTGAGTCGGCGTCGGCGGCGAAGCCGTGGTTCTGGCTGGTGATTTCGATCTTACCGGTGGCCTCGTTGCGGACGGGGTGGTTTACGCCGCGGTGGCCGAACTTGAGCTTGTAGGTCCGTCCGCCCAGCGCCCAGCAGAGGAGCTGATGGCCGAGGCAGATGCCGAAGATCGGCACGCGGCCGATGAGCGAGCGGAGGGTTGCAATGGTGTAGGTGACGGGGGCTGGATCGCCCGGGCCGTTGGATATGAAGACGCCATGCGGTTTGCGGGCGAGGATTTTCTCGGCGGGGGTATCGGCGGGCACGACGTGGGCCCGGCAGCCGGCCTCTACGAGATTGCGGAGGATGTTGGTCTTGGCACCGCAGTCGATGGCGACGACGTCGTAGATTTTATTGTCGCCGGGGCTGCGTTTGCGATGAGGCTGGTCGAAGCTGCTGGCGTAGCCCTCGGGCCAGTCGTAGGCGGCGGATGGGGAGACGAGTTTGACGAGGTCTTGCCCGGCCATAGAAGGCAGCTGTCGTGCTCGGGCGAGGAGATCGGCGTCGTCGAGGATCTCGGTGCTCATGACGCCGTTGACGGCGCCGGCTGTTCGGATATGCCGGGTGAGCGCGCGGGTGTCGATTTCGGCGAGGGCGACGATACCGGCCCGGGCGAGGTATTCTTCCAGGGAGAGCGTGGCGCGGAAGCTGCTGACCCGGGGGCTGAGCTGGCGGACGATGAAACCGGCGACCTGGACGCAGCGGGAGTAGCTTTCGACGTCCTCTTCGTTGACGCCGGTGTTGCCGACTTGGGGGTAGGTCATGGTGACGATCTGGCCGGCGTAGGAGGGGTCGGTGAGGACCTCCTGGTAGCCGGCTATGGCGGTGTTGAAGACGACCTCCCCGCCTGTGGTTCCGGGGGCGCCGAAGGCCCGGCCTGTGAATATGAGGCCGTCGGCGAGGGCGAGTTTGCAGGTGGTGTATGAACTCATCCGCGTTCTTTCAGCTTTGGCGGGAGCATTTTGGCCGATGGGGTGAGGAGTTTCAAGAGGCGGCCGGGCGCCAGGACTCAGGAGGGACGGTCGGCACCGCCGATTGGGCGCTGGGGCTCACTTGCCGCAGCATTTTTTGTACTTCTTGCCCGAGCCGCAGGGGCAAGGGTCGTTGCGGTTCGGCGTGTCGTCGGCCTTGATGGGCTGGCCTTTGCCTGCGGCGGCGATGGCCTGCTCCTCGGCTTCGATGTCCTCGGCGCTGAGGGACCGTCGGGACAGCTCGTTGAGCCTGGCAGCCTTGCGGCGTTTGTCAAATCTGTCGCCTATTTTGTCCTTGCCCATAGGTTATTCTCCTCCGCCTTGCGGCTTGGCGAATGCCCGCCGCGCTGCTAGGCCGCGCTGCCGCAGCACTTCTTATACTTTTTGCCCGACCCGCACGGACAGGGGTCGTTGCGACCGACCCTGGCTACATCGCGGCGGATGGTCACCGGCTTGGCGCGCTCGGCGGCGCGCCGCTGATCCGCGACATCGCGTGCGATGACGTCGTAGGCGGACATTTGACGGTGCTCAGCCGCCGAAACTTCGTAAACGCTGGACATCTCCTGGCCGCGCTCCATCCGCACCTTGAATATCAGGTCGGTTACCTTGTCCTGTACGCCGTCGAGCATCTCCTGGAACAGCGCGGCCCCGCGCGTCTTGAACAGCATTTTCGGGTCCTCATCCTGCGTGCGGGTAAGGCCGATGGAATCGCGCAGGTGGTCCATCTCCAGCAGGTGGTCCTTCCAGCTGCTGTCGTAGACTTGCAGTAGCAGCGCCTGTTCGAGGCTGGCGAACTCGCGCCTGGCAAACTTTCGGCCGGTCTCAACAAGAGCGCCCAGCAGGTTGCCGTCGAAATCCTGCGGCGTGAGCTCGGCGCCGAAGCGCTGCTTTGCGTAGGCGATTGCATTTTCGACGGTGGGGTGTTCGTCAAGTGCGGCCGCGGCGGCCTGTCGGAGTTTTTCCGGATCGGCCAATTCAGCCGATAGAGCGACGAGCTGGTCGCGTATTTCCTCGATGCGTCGGCCCCGGAAGTCATCGGCGGTGAAGGTCGTTGCGAACTTCTTGTTGGCCCAGGCAGCCAGGTCGCCGCAGGCATAGACGTTCTCGGTGCCGTAGGGAACGACGGTCACCTCGAGGATAGCTTCTACGGGATACTCTATTTCCCTCGTGCGGAAGGTCGAGTGCATCTCCTGAAGCAGCTTTTCCCTGGCTTGTTCGGGCCGGTCGCTGAGCTGGTCGGGAGGGATATCGATCCCGAATTTGCCCTTTGCCCACTCGGATAATGACCGCTGGGCGAATCCCTCCTCCATCAGGTCGACAAGCTGGGACATGTCCACCTGGTCGATTTTCTCCGCGGCGGCGTCGAAGAGTCGGGTTTCCACTTCGTGGGGGTCCGTCTTGCGAAGCTGATTGGGAGAAAGGCTGACGCGGAAGCGGCTCATCGCCCAACTGCTGAGGCCCTTGAGGTCCCACTCGTCGGGTGGGATGTCGTCGCTCATGTACTCCCCCAGTGTCATGGAGATGGTGCTTTCGGCCTCGTCCTTCGCCCGGCGCCTGAGGTCTTCCTCGAGAATCGGCAGCTCGTTGACGTTGCGGACGCGGATGTTCTCGGCGTCAATGTTCACCTGCAGGTTCATTCGCGCCCACTCGGCCATGCACCTGGCCGCGTAGGCCCCGCCCAGGTATTCATCAACGGCATCGTTGACGGCATTTTCCAGCAGATCGATTATGTGCTCTTCGACGCCGTTGCCTTCGAGGATGGCCTGGCGGCGGCCGTAGAAGGCATGTCGCTGAAGGTCCTTGACCTCGTCGTAGTCCAGCAGGTTTTTGCGGATTTCGTAATTGCGTTCCTCGACCTTTTTCTGCGCTCTCTCGACACCTTTTGAAATGCGCCTGTCCTCGATGTGCATATCGCCCTGGAGGCCCAGCCAGCTGAGGACCTTGACTGCCCACTCGCCGGCGAAAATCGACATTAGGTCGTCCCGAAGCGACAGGAAGAACCTGCTGGAGCCGGGGTCGCCCTGTCGGCCTGACCGGCCTCGCAACTGGTTGTCGATTCGCCTGGCCTCGTGGCGCTCGGTGCCGACGATGTGCAGGCCGCAGGGCACTTCCTGGTGACAATCCACGCGCCCCCGCAGGGGGAAGTCCTTGTCGATCCTGGGCTTGAAGCACTTGGCGCAATCGGTCGAAGGGTCATACCGCTGGCAGTTGATGCAGCACTTGTTGACGCCGGCGGGGTAGAGCGGGTCCGGCTGGAGCCCCATCTCCAGCAGTTGTTCATCGCTGGGGACGCGGCAGTTTGGGTAGACGACACCCTCGCCGAGCTTGATATCCGTTCCGCGGCCGGCCATGTTAGTGGCGATGGTGACGTTGCCGGCGGTTTCCTTGCCGCTCTGCTTTAGGGCGTGGCGGTGGCCTGCCTGGGCGACGATCTCGGCCTCGCGGGCGGCGTTCTCGGGGCGGGCATTGAGCACCTCGTGGTGTATGCCGTAGGTTCTGGTGAGCATGTTGCTGAGCAGCTCGGACTTTTCGACGCTGGTGGTGCCGACCAGAACGGGCCGGCCTGATTTTGAGACGGCATTGATTTCCTCGACGAGAGCTTTGTACTTCGCAGGCTCATCGGCAAATATGCGGTCGTTGTGGTCAACACGATTGACCGGCCGGTGGGTGTCGACGGCCGCTGTGTCAAGCTTGTATATCTTCAGGAACTCCCCTGCCTCGGTCATGGCCGTGCCCGTCATGCCGGCGAGCTTGTCGTAGAGGCGGTAGAAGTTCTGAAGGGTGATGGTCGCCAGGGTCTGGTTTTCTTCCTTAACGGTGACGTGCTCCTTTGCCTCGACGGCCTGGTGTAGCCCGTCGGCCCACTCCCTGCCCTCCATGAGCCGGCCGGTGAAGGGATCGACGATGATGACCTTGCCTTCCTGCACGACGTAGTCGACATCCTTTTCGTAGACCAGGTGCGCCCGCAGGGACTGGTCCATCAGGTGAGGCCATTCCACGTTGGCGCCGACATAGAAGCTGCCGACGCCAGCAATTTCCTGAGCTGCGCCAATTCCCTCGTGGGTCATGTGGACGGCCTTCTTATCGAGCTCGATTTCGTAGTACTTCGTCGTTGCGGAGAGCTCATCCTCAGCTCGGGAAAGCTGCTCGGCAACGTCATCGGCGCGTTTTTCCATATTGGCGCGGTCCTGGCCTTTTGCCTTGACCAGTTCGCCTTCAAGTGCGCGGAGATCCCGCTTCAGGGACTCGACCTTCTTGTTGGCGTGGTCCCAGGGTTGATGGCGCTGGATAAGCTGGCGAGCAACGGCATCGGATTTTCGGTAGCGGTCGGTCTTACCGTAGCTGGGGCCAGAGATGATCAGCGGCGTTCGAGCCTCGTCAATGAGGATGCTGTCGACCTCGTCTATGATCGCGAAATCGAGCGGGCCCTGCACCTGTTGGGCGACCGAGAGCTTCATGTTGTCACGCAGGTAGTCGAACCCGAACTCGCTGTTTGTGCCGTAAGTGACGTTGCAGGCGTATTGGGGCTTCCGCTCGGCTGTGTTCATACCGGCAGTGATGAAGCCAACCGTGTAGCCGAGCCTCTCGAAGACGGGCCGGGCGAAACCGGCATCGCGCTGGACGAGGTAGTCGTTGACTGTAACGACGTGCACGTGTTTGCCTTCCAGCACGGCCATGTAGATGGCCGGGTAACAGGCGTAGGTCTTGCCCTCGCCGGTGGCTTCTTCGGCTATCCAGCCTTCATCGAGGACCATTCCGGCGGTCAGTTGGACATCAAACAGGCGGATACCCAGCGCCCGACGCGTGACTTCGCGGACCAGGGCGAACGCCTCGGGCACGATGCTCTTTCGGGACTCTCCACCAGCCAGGCGGTCGCGGAGCTCAGCACTGATCTGGGCGAGCCGCTGGTCGCTTGCTTCGCGCATGGCCGGTTCGAGGGGATTTACCCGCTCGGTGACGACAGCGATGCGTGAGCGGATGATCCGCTGGTTGCGCGTGCCGCCCATGAGGGATGTCAGGATTTTGCCGACGAACGCGAACATGCATGTCTTTTACGTTGAGAATTAGATGATAGTTTAGTATCTCACGGGCCTTAGGGGATATCAAGTTTGATGGGGACGCGGCTAGAATGGATCGCAGAATTGTTTTAGGCGGCGGGATGCCGCAATGTATTTTTGGATGGGAGTGATCTGATGACCGGGAAGAGAACTCTGGGACTGGGCCTGATCGGCTGTGGGGCGTTCGGTGAATTCTGCATGGCAGCGCTGGCTGCTATGGATGGCGTTCGACCGGCCGGGGCGGCTGATGTGGTGCCCGAGGCGGCAGCGAGGTTCGGGGAGCGTTTCGACATCCCGACGTTCACCACGGCGGCGGGGCTGTTGGCCCGGCAGGACGTGAACATCGTACACATCGCCACTCCGCCGTCGAGCCATCGCGAGCTGGCGGTGGCGGCTGCGCGGGCCGGTAAGCACGTGCTGTGCGAGAAGCCGCTGGCGACAAACATCGCCGACGGTGAGGCGATACTCGAAGCGGCGAGGGAGGCGGGCACGATAGCGCCTGTGGACTTCGTGCTGCGGTATAACGCAGTGACGGATGCGGTGAAGGCGGTGATAGATTCCGGGGTGCTGGGGTCGGTTCTGTCGGCGAGGCTGACCAACTGCGCCGCCGATAGCAATCTTCCGGCCGGACACTGGTTCTGGAAGCGGGAGGTCTCCGGCGGGATCTTCGTTGAGCATGGGGTGCATTTTTTCGACCTATACAGCCACTGGCTTGGCGACGGGGAGGTGATCGACGCACACACGGAGATGCGTGAGGGTACGGACCAGCAGGACCGGGTGATGTGTACCGTACGCCACGACTGCGGGGCGGTGGCGAGCCACTATCACGGCTTCGACCAGCACTTCGCGATGGACCGCACCGACCATCGGCTGGTGTGCGAGCTGGGCGACATCCGCGTGGACGGGTGGATTCCCCTGACGATGAGCCTCGACGCTGTCGTCGACGAGACGGGCGCCACGAGGCTGGCGGAGCTGATGCCCGGCTGCGAGATGGAGACTGTCGAGAGGCTCAGCGGGGAGGTTATTCCCAGCCGAGGACGGCAGCGGAGAGCGACGAGACGAATTAGGGCGGTTTACGAGCCGAACGCGGACAAGCAGGCAGTGTATGCCGACAGCTTTCGGCGGCTGCTGGCCGACCAGATGGAGTTTATCGACAATCGCAAGCACCGGCGTCGGGTTGGGGAATCTAACGGTCTGGTGTCGCTGGCCCTCGCCTGCCGAGCGGTGGAACTGGCCGGCGGATAGCGTCTGCCGCTAAACGTCGACGGTGATGACCTTGGCGTGAGTCGGGTCGTTTTCGTAAGTGCCGTTGCGTTTGGCTTGGGCTTGTTGGACAAGGCGGTCTTGCACGATCCGGCTGAAATCGTCGATTTCCTCCCGCCAGGCTTTTTGCATACGGGCGGCTATCTTGCCGGTCTGGTAGAGCTCCAGCAGCTTGCCTGTAAAGGACATTTTTCGCGAGAGGACCGCGCGGATTGATCGGCTGTTCCACCCGCCGAGCTTGTAGAAGCGCTTGTGTGCGTCGTAGAGGACGTTCTGGAAGTTTTCCATGCCCAGATGGCTGTGCCCATAGACACAGTGCGTGCCGTCGTAGAAATCCCAGTCCTCGGGGAAGTGGTTGAAGACCAGGTGCGGGCGGTACTGATCGAACAAGGGCGTACCCGGAAACGGCGTGAGGCAGCTGATCTGCAGCGAGTTGATCTTGTTGGCGACGGCGAAGTCGACGATTCGGTCGACATCGCTCTGGCAGTGCTGGGGACCTATGACGAACATACCGTGGATCCAGAAGCCGTTCTCTTCAAGAATTCGGGTATCCTGCTGGAGCCTGTGCACAAGCGAGTCGGCGCCGCGGTAGCCCTTCTTCCAGCCCTTGGCAGTGGCCTCGTCGAGGGTCTCGTAGCCGATGTAGAAGGACTGCGCCCCGCCCCGCCGCATGAGGCGCAGCATGTCCTTGTCCAGCCGGCGACGGGCGGCATCCTCCCAGTGGAAGTCGATTCGGCTCTGCGTGTTGAACCTCACCCCCATCGGGGCCATGCGCTTAAGCAAGGCCTTCAGCCAGTCACGATTTGAGGTGAAGTTGTCGTCGTAGTAGAAAAACTGATTGAAACCGCGCGACTGGTACACCTTCAGGTCGGCGAGCACCTTGGCGACCGACTGCTGGCGTATGCGCCGCCCGAACATGCGCGTCACTGAGCAGTAGACGCAGCCGTAGGGCCAGCCGCGGCTGGTCATGGCGGGCAATTCGTAGAGTTCCTTGCGAAAACACTTGGCGAGCAGGTCTTCCTCGAAGCGGAATATCAGGTGGTGGTTAAGCGTGGGGAGTTCGTCGAGGTCCTCCACCTGAGGCGGTTGGTGGATGCCGTCGGCTACTTCCCCGCGCGCGAGAGCTTCAATCATCCGCTCGCCTTCGCCCCGGCAGACGATGTCGCCGTATTCCAAGGCCTCCTCGGGGCACATGGTTGCGTGCACGCCGCCGAATGCGATCTTGGCGCGGCAGCCGTCCCGGCGGAGCTTGGCGGCGATTTCATAGCCTCTGGCGGCTGTGGGTGTCATGATCGTCAGGCAGATCACGTCTGCTGATCGGAGGTCTTCATAGACTGTCGGGGCTTCGTCCAGCAGCCCGGAGATATTCTCGTTGTATATCAGCACATCGTAGCCGAGCTGATCGAGCATGGTCGCCAGCGTGATAGGTCCTATCAGCGGCCAGCGGCTGACCCATGCGTTCAGCGGGCGGGCATGGCGCCCACGCGGCTCGATAAAGCGGATTTTTCTGCGGTTTGACATTTCCACTCCACCAAAAGGCCCCGCAATCAGCGGGACTGGGTTGCCGTACTATAGCAGATGAGGCGTGATAATGCGATATGCTGACTGGTTTTTCCACGGAGGACGGGAACCGTGGGCGAAGGTTGGGGGCGACGAGTAAGCTTATTTGCCCTCAGCCAAGCCCCGGTTGATAAGGAAGTCGTAGCTTTCAGCGAGGGCGTCGAGCATGTCGCCCTCAACTTCGCACAATTCGACGATCACCCATCGCAGGACGTTGGGGTCCGTGGCGTTCACGCATCCGACGATGTCAACGGCCCCCTGGCCGAGGGGAACTTGCGGCGTTTTGGGCTGCACAGGACCGTCGCGCAGGTGGATTCTCGTCATCCGCCCGGCGTATTGCCGGACGACTCGCACCGGGTCGGCGCCGGCGGCCTGTGCCCAGTACACGTCAAACTCCGTCGCCAGGCCGGGGCACAACTCCAGCACGATGTCGAACAACGGGCGGCCGTCGAATGTGGCCTCGAACTCCCCGCAGTGGTTGTGCATGAACATGCACATACCGGCCGACGCGAGCTTTTCTATGCCCGCGTTGATGCGGTCAGCCTCGGCCTTGAGCTGCTCGAACGTGGTGTCTGGTTCGAAGCCGCCATGACACACGGTATCCAACCCCAGCGTCCTGCAGTCTTCAACGGTGCGATCCAGGTCGGTCCAATCGACGCCGGGGTCCATGGTCGAGCAGAGGATAAGCCCGGCGTCCTCGACAAGCTTTCGAAAATCACCTGGGGCATAACTAAGCAGGCTGACGGGCTCGACGGCCACGAAGCCGATATCGGCAAGTTTCTTCAGCACGCCCGGCAGGTCGTCGTCGATTATGTTTCGGACGGTCCAAAGGTTTATCGCAATCGGGGCCATGGGGAATCTCCGCTGGGTCTTGTCAGTGGCCGAAGTTACGCAGGGGTAGAAGGCAAATCAAGCCTTAGCGGACAGAATCTACGCGAAGAAGTCGTTGATAGCCCTTACGATCTGCGGGTAGCTCTTCTTCCAGGCGTCGGGCGGCGAGTCCTCGGATATCTGTATCTGCAGCCGCCGGCTCCGGCCGCCTTGTTCGAGTATTTCCATCGTCGTGTCGTAGATTTCCTTCTTGCTCCTGAGATGGACTGATGAGGGGTAGTTTATGCCTACTCCCGCGTTGGGCCAGAGGCTGAGTGCGTCGGCGACGGATGTGTCGTTGTCTGGCGGCGGGGACAGCGAGTCGAACCAGCCGACGGGCGACTCGGCGAAAGCCCGCCAGAGGGGCTTCAGATCGCCGTCGGCGTGAACGGCGACGGGACTGTCGCTGCCGATGTCGTCCAGCATCTGCCGCAGCTTGCGGTACATCGGCAGACAGTATTTGCGGAAGTTCACCTCGCCGATCATCGGCGCGGTGATGTTGTCAGGCAACAGCAGGTACGGTACGGGCACCTGGCGGACGACCTGGCAGGCGACGAGGAACACCTTCTCCATGTCGGCGTTCATGGCGTCGAATACTTCTTCCATGAGTGCCGGCTCATCTACCATGTGCGCTGCGAGGTCGAAGGCATTGACCCACTCGATCCACAACGCCTGGAAGGCGGTCCGGCCTATGGAGGTGTGGGGCAGGCCGTCGTCGCCGATTTCCTTCCAGGCGGCGAGCCAACCTTCTGGGTCGGGCGTGTAGCTGCGGTCCCGCAGCACTGCCAGCAGGATCTTGTAGTCGGCGGGCTCCTTTATGAAATGCTCGTGCGGGTGTGCGGAGACGGCCGCGTCAACGTAGACATCGCTGAGCGTGCCTTCGGGAGTATGGATGATCGTGCGGCGGGCGGGGCGTCCGTTGAGCTCGAAAGGCTGCACCTCCCGGTGGCAATTGGGGGTATGGCTGGTGCAAACGCCTGTCCAAGCCAGGACGCCAAGGTTCTCGCGACCGATCAGGTCCCAGGCTTCCTTCGACGGGGCCATGCCGCGATAGATAACGAACGGCACACGGTCGTGAGGCTCGCCTCTAAGGACAGCCAGCATTCGCCGGCGCATCGTCATTTCAGGCATTGAGGCATCCTCGCGAGGCTTGCGGAGCCCTGCGCAGCTTCAGCGAAGCAGGGAGGCGCAGGGTTACTTTGTGCCCTTGGCCAGGCCTTTGGATGTCAGGAACCTACAGCTATCGGCGATGGCCTTGGTCATGTCGCCGGCGACTTCATCCAGCTCGACGATGGCCCACTTGAGCACGTCGGGGTCGGCGGCGCTAAGGCAGCCGGCGATATCGAGCTTGCCTGTGCCGAGGGTCATCATCGGGCTGGCCGGGCTGATCGGGCCATCCTTGATGTGCATCAACGGCATGCGGCTGGCGTATTTCCTGACGGCTTCGACAGGGTCGATGCCGCCGACCTGCGTCCAGTAGACGTCCATTTCGCTCAGCAGCTTGGGGCACAGCTCGAACAGCACGTCGAACAGTGGCCGGCCGTCGAACTTTGTTTCGAACTCGCCGTTGTGGTTGTGCATGAACAGCGTCATGCCGACGGCCTGGAGCTTGTCGCAGACGGCGTTGATGTTGTCGGCCTCGGCCTTGAGCTTGTCGAGGCTGGTCCCGCGGCCGAAGCCCATGTGGCTGGACCAGTTGAGCCCGAGTGCCTTGAGCGAGTCGACGGCCTGGTTGAAGTTATCCAGCCTGATGCCGAAGTCGTGGGCGGAGCAGACTACCATGCCCAGGTCTTCGACAACATCGCGGAACTCGGTGGGCGTCATACCGGCCAGGCCGGCCGTCTCCACGCCCTTGTAGCCCATCTTGGCGACCTTTTTGAGTGTGCCGACAGCGTCGGCGCCCATTTCCACGCGAAGCGAGTACAGTTGAACGGCTATGGGGGTCATTTCCTTCTCCTGGCTAGGGCGACCCTCCGCGGGCCGCTGCGAAGGCAACATAGTAGTCGGGCCGGAACGTGTCAATAGTCCGATGAGCCGCGTGTGCGGACGCTTGCGTTGTCGGCAGGTCGGCAGTACCATCTGCCATCGAACTGTGCGGGTTTTGTCAGCTTCTGAAAGGGGAGCGGCGATGATTTCCCGAGTTCTCAGCAGCATCCTTCAGGGCATCGATGCGACGGCGTGCGAGGTGGAGGCCGACGTCGCCATCGGCGGGTCCGGCGAGATCAAGCTGGTCGGACTGGCGGAGGGTTCGGTGAAGGAGTCTGTCAGCCGCATCCAGGCGGCTCTGCGGAACAGCGGTTATCGCTGGCCGGGGCCCAAGGTGACCATCAACCTCGCCCCGGCTGACGTGAAGAAGGATTCGTCCGCGTTTGATCTGCCCATCGCCATCGCGGTGTGCGTGGCCGGCGGTCTGTTTGCCAGCGAAAAGCTGGACGACTACGTCGTGCTGGGCGAGCTGGCGCTGGACGGGCGGGTGCGGCCAATCAAGGGCGGGCTGGCGACGGCAATGTTCGCCGCGGCCGAGGGGCACAGGGGCGTTATCGTGCCGGCAGACAACGCAGCCGAGGCGGGTGTGGTGGACGGCGTGGACGTGATACCGGTGAACTTTCTGTCGGAGGCGGTTGGTTTTCTGACTGACGAGCTGCCGATCGAGCCGGTTTCGGTGGACCTGGAGGCGATATTCAACGTGGCTGGGCGGTACGAGGCGGACTTCGCCGACGTGCGCGGGCAGGAGGCGGCCAAGCGGGCGCTGACGATCGCGGCGGCGGGGCATCACAACATGCTGATGATTGGCCCGCCCGGCAGCGGCAAGACGATGCTCGCCAAACGCATCCCGACGATACTGCCTCCGCTGAGCCTGGCTGAGAGCCTGGAGACGACGCGGGTGTATTCGTCACGCGGGCTTCTGGCGGCGGGGCAATCGCTGATGGCGACGCGGCCGGTGCGGACGCCGCACCATTCATCCTCAGCGGCGGCGCTGGTTGGAGGTGGCGTTATCCCCCAGCCGGGGGAGGTGTCGCTGGCGCATCACGGGGTGCTATTTCTGGACGAGCTGCCGGAGTTCGCCCGGCCGACGCTGGAGATGATCCGCCAGCCGCTGGAGGACCGCTATGTGACGATCCCCCGCGTGCACAGCACGATGAAGTTCCCGGCGTCGATCATGCTTGTGGCGGCGATGAACCCCTGCCCGTGCGGCTACTACACGGACCCTAAGCGGCCGTGCAAGTGCTCGCCGTTCGCCATCGAGCGGTACCTGGCGCGGATTTCCGGGCCGCTGATCGACAGGATAGACATACACGTGGAGGTGCCGCCGGTGCCGTGGAAGCAGCTCCGCGGGGAAACAGACGGGCTGACCAGCGAGCAGATGCGGCGGCAGGTGGTGGCGGCCCGCGCGGTTCAGCGCGAACGCTTCTCGAAGCACGAAATCCGAGACTTGGAATCCGAAACAGCAAACGGCCAAGTCAGCGACAGCCTTTCCGAATCGACGCGCCGTTTCGCCCCTGCCCATTCCGCACTCCGCAATCCGCAATCCACAATCACAAATGCCACTATGTCTTCCCGCCAGCTTCGACAGCACTGCAAGCTGGATAGCGCCGGAGAGATGCTGCTGAAGCAGGCGATGACGGAGCTTGGTCTTTCGGCCCGGGCGCACGACAAGGTGCTGCGAATAGCGCGGACGATAGCCGACATGGAAACGGGAGATGGCGGGCCGGATACGCCCATCGCCAGCCACCATATCGCAGAGGCCATACAGTATCGCAGGCTGGATAGGAAGCTGTAGCAATTGGCGATTGCCAATCTGCAGAACGCGGCTGGCTCTCGTGCCCCCGCGGGGGAGTAAAGGCGAACATGACTAATGCAAATGGGACTCGCAGACCTGAGGAGTTTGAGAACTTCATGACGGGCTTTGCGGCCGCATGCCAACTAAGGCAGCGCGCCGCCGAGAACGGATTCTTTGTAGAATGTGTCTGCCTTTCGGCTTCGATAATCGACGGGATGCTGCGGATAGGATTGATCCTCAAACATCAACTGGACATTGGTAGTCGAGACATTCCTCTTGAGCTGATCATTCAGCGTGAAGGCGAAAGAGGGCTTTCCGAGCGGCAAATTTATCTACGGGCGGCGGAAGAAGGAGTAATCCCGCAATTTCTTCTTGAGAGACTGCAAGAGGCATACGATCAACGAAACCGTGTAATTCACCAGTACATTATTAGTCGGATAACGACGTCTGAACTGCTGGACGCCGGGATCACGTATGAGCGACTGATATCAGATGTGTCCAAGTATGTGGAAATACTTGAGTCTGAACAGATCAGACAAGGAGCAGGAATGACAGTCACAGGGCCAAGACCGACCATTGGGTATATCTGTGAAATTGCGAGAGGCAAGCATGGCTCTGAAGTCTTGGCCGACATCCTGATATCCCGTCCGAAGGGCGATGCGACACAATCGTAATCAGCCGTATTAGTCATGCCATTACAGGAGCCCCGTCGCGCGGAACGTGCTGCGGGTGCAGGAGCAGGAGTATGCAAAGCAATATGGGATGGATAGCTTGCTACGTGGCGTTGGCGATGTGCATCGGCGGTTGCGGGACCAAGAGCGGCGTCGGTGGTGAATCGCTGGTTGTGGTGAAAGTACTGGAGTATTCCTCCGCCGCAATGCACGACTCGACGCTCGTTGACGACACGATCATCCACGAGAACTGGTTCGACGCCGCCGTCTGCGAAATCGTGAGCCCGGCAGAACTGGCGGGCGAGCAGTTGCAGATATGGGGCTGGAACCGGCAGGGAGGGCTATCGTCTGAGCAGTTCCACAAGAGCGGCAACACAGTGCGGTTTAGATGCGATCTTTCCAGGCGGCACGCCCCGCCATGGGATGACGGCCCGACGGGTTTTGGGCAGTGGGAGATCAGCCTGGAGTAATTCCGCCGTCGTCGGCGCGGCAGCCGGTGGGATCGGTTCTTTAGGGATAGCAGATGGAGGCTACAACCCAGCGTCGTCGTTCGCTACTTACGACGTCGGGGCTTCGTCAGCAACAGGCCGCCCGCTGCAAGAACAAGCGCGGTTGCGGGTTCAGGGACCGTATTCAGGCCACCGGGATCGCCGCCGAAATTGGAGGCGTTAAGGACGAGGTTGTCCTCCCCGACGGGCTCCGGGGCCTCGATCGCGATGAGGTTGACTGCTTCGGAGCCGAAGAATGACGGCGGCCTGTAGCCAAGGTTCACGGCCCAATACCAGAACGAAATTTCCACGCGGTCGACCGGCGCGGTGCTGGCGCCCGTCAACAGGTCCACCCCGTCCCAGGAAATTGTCATCACGTCATCGGACCTGACAATGGCGAGTGTTGACATGCCGGAATCAGGCCCGCTGTCGGGCCCGGACTGGTAGAAGACGTCCTCGGTCGCGCCGATCCGCACGTCCTGCTGGCCTGTGTGGGCAATCCACGGGTCGTTGTACGAGCAGTTCGTAACAAGGTCGTCGCCGCTATAGAGGCGGAGCCTGACCTTCTGCATGGCCTCGATACTTCCTTCGCAATTCCACCCGAAGGTCCAGATGAGGTCGAAATCGGTGATCGGGTCGAACGACTGGGTCAGCGCCACGATGGCCCACGAGCTGTCGGCCTTGGCGGTGCCAACGGAACCAGTAAGGATATTGCTTACATCAAGCAAGCTGTCGGACTCGGTGTAATCCCAACCCACAGCGTTCCTGTCGTAGGTGACAGCCCAGGCTTCGTCCAGCACGCCGTCGTCGAAGTCATCGGACAGAACGCTGGCGCCTAGACAGGCCCCGGGGGCTAACAACACCAATAGCGCAATACAAGCTGTATAAGCGGCAACTCTCATAAAAGTGTCCTCCTGCCGCAAAAATGGCCTCGCGGCGCCCTCCTAACCTCACCATCCTTGGTGTCGCGCAGGCCGGCCAGGTCCTAAGTGACCGGCTCGGGAACCGAATGGGACCCGGCCCCAAATCACTTTAGCCTGCGGCCGTCGCAGTTAGATCATTATCTCCTATAACCGCGAATTTGTCAAGCTTTTCCACCTGCTTGGCCTTCCAAAACACTGGCTACGTTCCGCCGGGCGGAATGCAGTGTGTCCTGAGCAGCGGAGACGAGGCCGGCACAGAGCTGCCTTCAATGCACGGCCATCAAGCCGCGGGAGGCGGCGTGGCGGCGGAGGAAGTCGATTTCGCCGGGCTGAGGCCTGGCCAGCAGTTCGGCGAAGCGGTCGGCGTGGAAGCACGGGCGGTACTGGCCCATGACGTTAATGGCACAGCCGGGGGCGGTATCGGCGACGATGTCGATCACCTCTCGGCTGCCCGCCAGACCGGCGGGCAGCACGAGGTGCCGCACCAGCAGGCCGCGCGTAGCCACGCCGCGGGAGTCAGTCTCCAACGAGCCGACCTGACGGTACATTTCGGCAAGAGCGGCGGTGGCGACCTGCGGGTAGTCCGCAACGCCGCTGAGGCGCTTGCCGGAGGCTGGGTCGGCGTATTTGAAGTCCGGCATGTATATCTCTATGAGCCCCTCGAGACGGCGGAGGGTTGCGACGCTCTCGTAGCCGCCGCAGTTGTAGACCACAGGCAGGGCAAGCCCCCGCCCGCGTGCAAGAGCAACAGCCTCGGCGACGGCGTGGGCGACGTGCGTGGGGGTGACGAAGTTGACGTTCTCGCAGCCGTCGGCGGCCACGGAGAGCATCATCCCCGCCAGTTCAGCAGGCGTGACGGGCTGGCCGGCGTCGCTGTGGCTGATGTCGTAGTTCTGGCAGAAGACGCAATCGAGGTTGCATCCGGCGAAGAATATGGTTCCGCTGCCTCCAGTGCCGACAAGCGGAGGCTCTTCCCCGAAGTGTGCTCCGAGCGACGCGACGACCGCCCTGTCGGCGATGCCGCACGCCCCGAGCTGCCCTGCCGTGCGGTCCACGCGGCAGCATCGTGGGCAGAGAGTGCAATCGCGAATTACCTCACGCAACGTGACGATGTTGTCCGGCGGAGTGATCACGGAAACATTGCAGCGCCCGGCCGAGGTCAGTCCTCCGCGGCGACTATCTTCTTGGCCTCGCGCAGGTCAATCGAGGGACACTTGATGTACTTCACTTCGACATCGGCAACCTTTCCGTTGGCGTCAAGGTTGAATCTGCCTTCCAGCACCAGGCCGAATCTTGGCTGGACGACGCGGACGATCGGCTTGCCGCCGCCGGCGGGATACTCGATGTCCAGCGCAAAGGGCTGGTTGTTCTCGGTAAGGGTTTTGTGATAGTAGAGCATCTCTTTCCGCAGGCTGTCGGGAAGCCACTGTTGGCTGCCCAGAGGGGGCAGCTTGAGTTGACCGGTCTGGGCTTTGGTCAGGAAGTCCTCTCCCGATTCGAAACGCTGGCCGTTGGCATGCGCGCGGGCGAGGTGGCTGGTGACCATGGCGGTGAGAATTTCGTAGTACTTGGCGCCTGTAACGTAGGTGTTCATGTGGTCGCTGACCCAGCGGTTGAATCTACTCTCCAGGGCGAGAATCCGCCGCTGGGAGGCCGAGGCATCCTGACCGGTGCTGACCTGTTCAACGTAGTCGGCCAGCAGCGACCGATACTTGCTGTTTTCGGCATGGTTGAGAAAATAAATGAGCGACATGCCTTCCATGTAGACCGGCCAGATTGTGCCCCGGTTGGTCTTCTCGTGCCACTGCTCTCCCGTGATGTCCATCAGTTCCCGCAGGCTGAGAAAGGCTGACGCGCAGTCGGTGGCGCTCTCGGCGTATTCCAGCCTGATGATGCCGTCCACCCACCCGTCACCGGTCCACACTATGTTGTTGAAAGTTGTCGCGTAGGCTTCGTCAAGCCACAGAGGCCACTGGCGATTGATGTTGCCGGCCTGGGAGATTTCGATGGCTTTGAACTGATGGAAAGCTTCATGGTACATGAGTGAACAGGATGTGACGAACGACTCGGTGTACTGGTCGTGGATGATCATCATGAGCCTGGCGCCCACGTCGTCGTCGTTGCCGCCCATGAACTGTCCCGGCATGATAGGATGCCCGCCGGCCGCGACGAAGGATTCGCGGTCGTTGAACAGGAACACAAGCATCGGGAAATCGATGGGGGAGTAGACGTCGCTGAAGCGGTCGGCGTAGTAGTCGTACAGTGCTTCCAATCGGCGGGCGACGTCATAGGTTACCTCCCTGTCCAGCTTGCTGTAGATAACGTAGTTCTTGGTAACATGCCCGGCCAGGCCGAACACGGGCTCAACGGTCGTCCTGTCTACCGGCGAGTAGTCGACCTTCACGCGGATCGGATCGGCCAGCGCCAGTGCCGGGCCAGGCTGGATGATGCTGTCGGGGAGGTCAGCTTGGTAGGCCTGGTCTGTCTGATCGGCTTGATCTTCGGCTTGGGTGGATTCATCGGCCACGGACGACTGGTCAGCCGTTTGGGGCCAGATTCCCCCGTCGTCCTCCTGCACAATCGTGATAGCCGGCTGTTCGGTGGGCTGGGCGTCAGGAAGCCTGTGCCACCCGGGATCTCCTCTGTCCGTCGGCCGGTCGGCTTCGGCTGAGTAAGTACGAGCCGGGCTGGTGTCCTCATTGGACGAACTGTCTTGGGTGTCGGGCGGCAGTGTGGCGAAGTAGTAGGCCACCAATAAGGCGGCCACCGCCCCGATCAAAAGGAAGGCCACAAGCCCCAAGTTACCCAACGACGCTCCGGAAGACTTTTGCTTCACCGAAAGTATCCTCAGTCATCAACCATAGTCGGCTAGCATTCCTATGTTGATAATACGCAAAGAGCCGTCGCTTTACAACGAAATACGGTGGCCTCCCGCGGTGGCTGGGCAAGCGGCCGATGAAGGTGTATAATAATTGGGTTCACTTCTGAAAGGTCTGACAATGAAACGCTTGCTGCTACTGACATTTCCGGTAGCCGTGGCAGTGCTGGCGTGGGCCTTGGCCGGCTGCAGCAACTCACAACAGCATTCCGCCTCAGCTGAAAGAGGAGACCATCCTATGTCACTTACGATCACGACGACGGCATTCATAGATGGCGGGGCAATCCCGCGCAAGCACACGGGCGACGGAGCAGACGTCTCCCCGCCTTTGATGTGGTCCGGCGTGCCTACGGGGACGACGTCGCTGGCGTTGATATGCGACGACCCGGACGCCCCCAGCCGGACCCCGTGGGTCCACTGGGTGATATACAATATTCCCAGCGACCTAACCGGGCTGTCAGAAGGGATCACGCCGGTTGCAACACCACCCGAGCCGCCCGGCGCGCTTCAGGGGCCGAACTCCTGGCCTACGACAGGCTATCGAGGGCCCGCTCCCCCGCCCGGCAAGCCGCACCACTACTACTTCAGGCTTTATGCCCTCGACAGGAAGATTGAAACGGCCGGCCTGGATGCCGATGGCCTGAGGGAGGCGATGGACGGACACATCGTGTCGGAGGGCGAAATCATAGGCACCTACCAGCGATGACGCGCCTCAGGGCGGCCCGGCGCAGGCGACAGGACTTGACGACGGAAGTCCGCCTCGCTCCGGTCGGCGGGCTGGGGATGTCCGCTGCCGCCTGGCTTATTCTTCTGTAACGTTCTCGTGAATGTGGATGTCGCGCCTAGCCATCTCGGCGAAGACGTCGGACGGGTCGAACGCCTCTTCGGGGATCAACACGCCGGTTTTGGCAACGCGCCCGCGCGCCAACAGTTGGGCGGCGATGGACATTGGGATGCCGACATTCCGGGTGTAGGCGCGCAGGCCGGCCCATTCAGGCACGGACCCGTCCGAGGCCGGATGCGTATGGTACAGCGTATGCGTTACGCGCTTGCCGTCCCTGACGCCGGTAACTTCCACATGAAGGGCATAGCCATATAGATCAGTCTGCCGGCCTTCCGGCGCGCTTTGCAGATATTGGCCGATGCAATCCATAATCCCCACCTCGGCGTCGCCCAACGTGATTTTGTCGTTCCGCATGAAGCCGAATTCGTATAGGGCCTTGATGAGCCGCATGTTCTTCGGCGGCCAGGTGCCGCGGACCTCAATCAGCCGAACGCCCTTGTTCTTTAGCGCCTTGGCTAGAGTTTTCGTTTCGGCATGGGGGATAATGTATTCCGTGCTCGTGCCGTAGGGCTCGGGCAGGGCGATGTCGCGAGGGCGGGCGAAAGGAGGCACCTGCTTGAACTCGCCGTCTTCGAAAACGACCCTTCCGGGCAGCGAGGGATCGTACTCGTAGACGGTCGTTTCCGTAATCGAGGCAGAGAAGGCCACGGGTCTGTAGGCGCCGTGGCTGACCCTGATCGTATCTACCGTCTCGAGTTGGTTGGCTGCGTGCATCGCCATCATCTGGGTTACGCCCGGGGTCATGCCGAAGCCCGGCACGCAGGCCTTGCCGTGTTGCTTAAAGATTGCGTCGTATTGGAACTCCTCGCCGAAGCCGTTGAGGTTGATCCCATGGCAGCCGGCCTCGGCGATGCATCTGGTTGAAAGGCCGTTGAGTTTGATCGTCGTGCCGTCGACAACGATATCGTAGCCGCCAAGAGTTTTGGCCGCCTTGGACGGCTTTGTCACGTCGATCGCAACGGCGTCAACACGCGGATCGTTCAGCCATGCGGCGACCTGGCGAGCCTGGTCGAGGCTGATGTCGCCTATGGTGATCTGCGAGAAGTCGGAGAACTGGACCAGGTCCAGCGCAGTTTCCCGGCAGATTTTGCCGGCGCCGCCAAGACAGAAGACCTTCATATCCGCACCTTCCTTTCCTCAGTAGTGATTCCGGAGCGTCGAACGCCGCGGGCATGATACCACCATTTCATGAAAAGCGTTAAGGATGAATGGGAAATGAAGGAACAGCCCCTTTTCGATTCCCGCAGCACTTGAAGCAAAGCCGGCCAAGTCATCGCCGGCGGGCTTCATGCCGCCGGTGGGAGTAGCTGGCAGTTGACATTGCCCGCAGAATCCGAGAGATTAGCTGGCGGCTGCGCCCGTAGCTCAGCTGGACAGAGCAGCGGTCTTCTAAACCGCAGGTCGCAGGTTCGAGTCCTGCCGGGCGTGTTGATGACATCGGATCGGGCCGTGACGATCGGCCGGTGACATACACAACTCTCGCCAGGAGATGACATTATTAGCGAATTTCAATGGCAGACCGCAGCCTCCTTCGCCGCGGCGGCGTTGGCGACGTTCTTAGCTGCAATCCCGGCGGAGATAATCGGACACCGCCGGAAAATCATGGACCACCCCGGGCATCGCTCCAGCCACACGGTCGCGGTGCCCAGGACGGGCGGGCTGGCGATTCTGCTCGGGATATTCATTGCAGCCATTGTTTTCGGCGAGTTCACGTTCCCGTTCATTCTGGGATTGGCCTCGGCTGCGATAATAGCTGGTATCAGCCTGCTGGACGATGTTGTGACGATACCATCGGGGCCCCGCTTAATCGTTCATCTTGTCGTGGCCGGGGTTGTGATCTGGCTGGCGAACCTCGAGCTTACGGACTTCGGGCTTCCTTATGTGTCCATGCATTTGCCGCAATGGGTGGGTCTGATCGTGGCGGCGCTTTTTGTTGCGGGCTTCGTGAACTTCTTCAACTTTATGGACGGGATAAACGGCATCGGGTCAGCCCAGGGCATCATCGGCGGGCTGGGCCTGGCGGGGTTGCTGCTGCTGGGAGGCGGGCAGAACTCGGTTATCATCGCCGTAGCGCTGGCCGGGGCGTGCGCGGGCTTCTTGCCGCACAATTTTCCCAAGGCGAGGCTGTTCATGGGCGATAGCGGCTCGACAATCCTGGGCTATATCCTGGCGAGCCTCACGCTTGTCGGCGCCAATCGGACGGGGCTACCATGGCTTGCGTTCGCGCTGCCGCTGGCGATTTTCCTGTATGACGCCCTGTTCACATTAGCCAAGCGGGCGTTGCGTGGCGAGAACGTCGCCAAGCCGCACCGGGAGCATCACTACCAGTTGCTGATCCGCTCAGGCTGGAGCCACACCCGCACAACCCTCCTTCAAAGCGCACTAATGCTGTTGTGCACCGGCGGGGCATTCGCCTACGCCTTGGGCGACAATGCGGTTCGTTTGTCGGTTTTGTGCGGGCTGCTCGCTGTGGGCGGGTGCTACAGCGTTCTGGTACATCGATATTTTGCCCTGCACAGGCAGGATTTGCCGGAGGCCGCCCAGACGTAATGCCCCCCGGCCAGGTTAATGATTGACCCCAGTAGAGGACCGGCGACTTGCGAATACGAATACTGCACATCTTTTTCTACCCGGACAAGTCAGCCGTGTCGCAGATCCTCGGCGACGTGGCCTTCTACTTGGCCCATCAGGGCCACGAGGTCGAGGTCATCGCCTCCCAGGCTGTGTATGAAGGCGGCGAGAGGCTGCCCGCCGAGGAGACAGTCAACGGCGTACACATCCGCCGCGTCTGGGCGCCGAGCCTGGGCAAGCGTTCCTCGCTGGGGCGGCTGGCCGATTGTGCGTGCTATGTATTCGGCAGCCTCATGGTCGCAATGTTCTCGCGCAGGGCCGACCGTGTGCTCGTGCTGACCAATCCCCCGATGTATCCGCTTGTGGGGCTGCTGTTGAAGCTTTTCCGCAGAGAGCCCTACCTTTACGTGCTGATGGACCTTTACCCGGACGCTTTTGTGCAAGCGGGGATGCTTAAGGCCGATGGCGTGGTGACGAAGCTACTGGCCCAGGTGACGAGGGCAACGTTTCGTCGGGCAGAGAAGATCATCACGCTGGGAACCTGCATGTCTTCAATGGTGAAAGGTTACGGCGTGCCGGCCGGGCAGATCGAAATCGTCCGAAACTGGGCGAACGAAGACGCCATCCGCCCCATGCCGCCGCAGGACAATCCCCTGCGCAGCGAACTGGGCCTGGGGGACAAGTTTGTTGTGATGTACTCGGGCAACATGGGCATAGCTCACAAGTTCGAGGATATATTGCAGGCGGCTGAGAACCTGCGCGATCGCGATGACCTGCATTTCCTGTTTGTAGGCGGGGGCATAAGACGCCGCCAGGTCGAGGCGTTCCGCGACACTCACAACCTTAGTTTGATAACGGTGATGGACTACTTTCCCCGCGACCAGCTCACCTACAGCCTGCCGTTGGGCGATGTGCATTTTGTAAGCCTGAGGGAAGGCTTCGAGGGGCTGGTCGTGCCTTCCAAGAGCTACGGAATCATGGCGGCCGGTCGGCCTTTGATATACCAGGGCAACAGCAGCGGCGAGATCGCACGCATGCTCCGCGAGGAAGGCGGCGGCGTGGTTGTATCGGAAGACGACCCGGACGGACTGACAGAAGTGATACGACGCTGGGCGGAGAACCCAGCCGAGGCACGTCACGCGGGCAAGCGGGCGCGGGAAGTGTTCGAGCAGCGTTACACCGAGCGAATTGGCCTGGCGCGCTATCAGCAAATACTGGAGAGCTGACGGATGCAATACCTTGTAACAGGGGCCGACGGGTTTCTCGGCAGGCATTTTCTGGCGACGCTGGCCGACAGACGCATATCGACGCGCGCAATGCTCCAACGTTCCGTCGGCAAGGTGCAACTGCCGGGCGATCCGGAAATCGTCCGGGCGGAGCTGCTCGAGCCGGACAGTCTGAACTCGGCTGTGGCGGGCGCTACTCACGTAGTCCATCTGGCCGCCCGCGTGCACGTGATGAACGACCCCTCCCCCGACCCCGAGAGGGACTACTTCCAGGTGAACGTCGAAGGAACGCGCTCGCTGCTGACGGCGGCGGGGAAGGCGGGCGTGACGCACTTCCTGCTGATGAGCACAGTCAAGGCGATGGGCGAAGAGGAAGTCGGCATGTTCGACGAGAGCTCCGCACCCCACCCGATGACCCCCTACGGGCGCAGCAAGCTGGCCGCAGAACAGGTTGTTTTTGAACTGGCCCGCGACTGCGGCATCCACGCATCGGTGACGCGACTTCCCATGGTTTACGGCCCGGGGGCCAAGGGCAACGTGTTGCGACTGCTGGACGCCGCGAGGCGCGGCAGGCGACTGCCGCTGGGGGCGATCGAGAATCGTCGCAGCATGGTGTATGTGGGCAACGTGGTGGACGCGGCCCTTGAAGTGCTGGCCTCGCCGAACTCGGCCGGGCAGGTGTACCTCGTGTGCGACGAGCGGCCTTACAGCACGCGGGAGTTCTACTCGGCCATCTGCCGGGCGATGGGCAAAGAGCCCCTGCTGCGGAACGTGCCCCTATGGGCGATCAAGTTGATGGGCAGGTGCGGCGACCTGGCGGAATTGATTCTTCGGCGTCAGATGCCCGTCAACAGCGGCGTGGTGCAACGGATAGCGGGCGACCTGTGTTTCAGCGCCCGGAAGATCACCGGGCAGGTCGGCTTTGTGCCGCGGTTCACGCTGGCTGAAGGGGTTGAGGCGATGGTCCGCTGGTACGAGCGGACCGGCCAGGCGTAGCCGGCTGCGGCTAGGTGGCGAATCATGCGCCGGCTGCAGCGGCCAGGCGGCAGCATTGCCGTTCCTGCCACGATGCTATCACCAGGCATATCGACATTGCCGCCAACGCGTAGACCTGGTGAGGCATAACCAACCGCTGCCACCACCAGCTACCGGCGACGGCCTCGGGTAAGGCCCCCTTTTCAGCCAGCACGTTCAGAATGGTCGCGCTCGGTGCGAGGAATACTGCCACCAAGGCCAGTACGATTGCCGGCAAGGTACGCAGGCCACGACGCAATTGGACAGTTGCCCACGCCAGTGGGAACACCAGCAGTATTGCGCTGTAATAGCGATTGTAAACCGCCAACAGGGATAGCACGCCGAAAACGCTCATGCCAAGCAGCTCCCCATTCAGCGTTCGGACCCTTAGGAGAGCTGCAAAGGCGGCTATGCCCACTGCGCCGACAAAGGATAGCGCGATGATATTCACCACCGTCTCGCCGGTAATAAAGGCGGACAGCGGGTAGTGCAGGTTCAAAAGTTGGAACCTTCCGGGGTTGCTCATACCGGGGTCGCCGGCGCCACCGTGCATGAAGTTGCGGTAGTTATGCTGCCAGGACTGCCACCAGTTGACTTCGTTCAGTCCCAGCCAGCCGATTGCCACCACGAAAACCAGTGCAGTCAGCAACGTGGCCGACAGGACCACACCGAACCGGCCTCGGACATACTCGAAGGCAATGAACACCGCCCCGATCTGAGGCTTAAGCGCCGTCGCGATAGCCAGCAGCAGCCCGCCCAGCCAGATGCGATGACGGTCCTCCAGCAGGTATGCCAAGACAAGACAGCCGCCCAGCATAGGCGTAAGCTGTCCGATCCGCAGGCCCGTATGTACAGGCGCCAGGGCCAAGGCGCCGGCCGCCAGAAGAATTCCCGCGGGCTCGGTGAACTTCAAACCGGCCAATTGGACCAAGCTGTAGACCATCACCAGCACTGCGGTGGTGTTCAGCGCGGCCAGGGCGATCTTCGCGGCCGACCACGGCAGCATAGCTATGGGCGCTACGATGACAAAGGTTGCGGGCGGATAAGCGGAGTTTTGCAGCGAACCCTCTCGCACCCCACCTGCTTCACGCGCAATCCGTTTGAGGTTGTCGACGTCATAGGGGTTCGTGCCTTGAGCCCAAGCGCGAGCATCAGTATAGAAAACGGCGAAATCCGCGCTGTTCTCGGGCGCCGGCAGCACCCCTCGCACAAGGAACTCCCCAAACGCCCCGCACAGCAGGATAACGCATAACACCAGCTTCGCCCCGCCAGCCCGCCCTGCCGATATTTCACCGTCCGCTTCCGGAATTTTGTTTGTTTCCATGCTCGTGTCCGTCGCGGTTGCAGGATACTCCTATATCGGCAGGCCTTTCGTACGTCTTCTGAGCTCTTTGATCTTCAGATCGATCATATACTCGTAAATCGCCCGCATGCGGCAATACCTCAGCCCGGGCAAACCGTCGAGAATGCCCAGGCGAACAAGGTACAGATAGAAGAACACGAGCGAAGGGCGAAACGGCGAGCGATAGGCCAACTGCTTCAACGCTCTGCGCCGCACGGGTGGTTTTGACGATAAGATGTCGCCGAAACGTAGCTTCTGCCGGGCCTCTTCCACAAGCGCCGCCGCCTCGAGAGAAGAGTACCGGTTGTGGCGCTCTAACCAGAAGCGGATGCCCTTGTTGAACGGATAGTGAATCAAATGCTCTTTGAGCATTCCGGTTTGGCCGTCGGTGAAGGTGTCTTCGTTGATCTCCCGCTCGAATCGGACGCGCCCTAACTTCATCAGCCGGCCAAACCAGGTCGGATAGCCGGTACTTCGCTTCAGCCATCGGCCCATGAAGTAATCCTTCCGACGGAGGCGATACAGTGTCATGTCCTCGTTGGCTGAAACGACAATCTTGTCGATCTCTTCGACCAGTTCTGGCGTTGTACGTTCATCGGCGTCGACCATCAAGACCCACGGGTGCTTGTATTCGACTTCCGTCAGGGCGGCGTTGCGCTGCGCGGAGTAGTTGTCGAACTCTCGCTGGGATAACCTGGCGCCCATATCATGGGCGATCTGCTCTGTCCTGTCTGTGCTGTAGGAATCGAAGACGACCACGTCATCGCACCAGGAGAGCGACTCCAGACACCCCGGTAGATTGATTTCTTCGTTGAGCGTAAGGATGACTACGGATACGAACATTGTTACTGCTCCCGAAGGACTCGTTGCTTAACAAATCTGGCCGGGTTCCCAGCGACGATAGTCCATCTGGCAACATTCTTCACCACGGTGGACCTGGCCCCTACAACCGCACCTTGCTCAATCGTGACCCCTGGCCCAACAAATACGTCTGCACAGATCCAAACCTGGTCTTCCACAACAATCGGCTTGGTGACCAAAGGCATGTCGAACTGCTCGAAATCGTGAGAAGCAGCGCACAGGAAGGAGTACTGCGACACAGTCGTGTGTGCGCCGATGCTGATAGGGGCTACGCAATAGCAGTCCACATCCGATGCCAGACAGCTGTAGTCAGCCATTGTGAGATTCCAGGGCGCCCACACTTTCACAGACGGATAGATGTGCGCTCCCCGGCCGATCTTTGCCCCGAATGTGCGAAGCAACAACTTCCGCCACCAATGGAGGGCTTTGGGGCTTGGACGATACAGCAATGTCCACACTATTACCCATATGCCCCGTGCTATGCGACTTTGAATTGAATGCACATTATAATAGTGGCTCACATCCACACGTGGCCCGGACGCGTCGCGTTTGTTCCCTTGGGCATTTTCCTGTATTTCATTCATTTCTGCCTCTGTAACACTTCAAGGTACAAGCACAGGAACATGGACACCACCAGATTCTCATAGGAACTAGACAAGTACGCAATCGGGCCGCTCACCCAAGCCTAGCACCCAATCGTACGTAGCTATCATCTTTCGGGAAATCGCCGGCCAGGAGTATATTTCGTCAATCATCGTCAGGCCATGCTTCGCCATCGCCCTTCGCCGGTCGCCCGGTAGCGACATTCCTTCGTGCAGCGCTTCAAGCAGCGGCGGGACGCCGATATCGATCCACCAGCCGCATTGGTAATCAAGCAGGCTCTGCCATGGCGCGCCCTTGGTGGTAATGACCGGCACGCCGCAGGCCAATGACTCGAGCACGACGATGCCGAAGTTCTCGCTGAATGTCGGCAGGACAAACAGGTCCGCCGCGGTGAGCAGACTTGTCTTAAGTGTGCCGTAGACCGGCCCGACAAATGTGACCCGGTCGCTGATCCCGGCCGATTTCGCCGCCGCCTTTACCTCTCCCGTATGTCCTAACTCGTCAGGGCCGGCGATGACCAACTGCCAGTCCGGGAATTCCCCAACGAGTTGCCGCCATGCGTCTATCAGGTTGAATAACCCCTTCTTAGGGTGTATGCGGGACATAAATAGAAGCATCCGCTTGTCGCACAGCTCAGTCCAGTGCTCCCACGCCTCGGTTGGATCGGCGCTAGTGTAGGCCTCAGTCTCCAGCCCGATGGGAATGACGGCGATGGGTTTGTTGATGCCGAAGGCGCGAATGTTGTCGGCCTCCTGGTCGGCCGTAGCGTGCAGGCACACGGCTGTACGGAAATTCCGATTCTCGAACAGCCACGCCATGAGGCGCTTCTTCCAACGTGAGCGAGCCATCGACCATGGTTCAAGCATACCGTGTGTCGACATGACCAGAGGAAGCTTCTTACTCCGGGCGAAACTCCCGGCCACATACGATGGATATTCCCACAGGCCATGAGAGTGCACCAGCCCAAAGGTTAAGTCCAGCTTGCTCAGACGCGACTTCAGCCCCATGGCGTAAACGATTCGTCCACCAACAGTGACCGACTCGCTGGCAAGATACGGCACGCAAGATTGCACGCCTTCAGCCGGGGCGGAGCTATCATCCCTTAGTCCAGCGACTGTGACGTCGTAACCCATCGACACCTGGTACTGTGCCAGTTGCCACACAACCGGCGCAACCCCACCGCCTTTTTTCCAGAGCGAACCGGTGACATGAACGACGCTGCGGTTACTGGCGGGTGAGCAGTCCATGATTATCCTTTCGAGCTGGGCTGCCAGCGCTGCGCCCGCCGCTGTAGCAGGTCGACTATGTGGTCGACCACCTCTTCGACGACGTCATCGATGGGCTTGTCGGTATCGACTACGACGCTGTTATTGCGGCTGGCTATGACCTGCTCGCACATGCGCGACTGATAGATAATCTCCTGTTCGGTGAGTTCGGCCTTGCGGCGGCGGATGACGTCCGGTGAGTTTCGCAGGTAAACGACAAAGTCCGGCTGGGGAATCATTCTGACCAGAGCCTGCAACAGCCCCCGTGGTACGCGCCGATAGCCGATCTGAATAAAATACTCGAAGAAGTATCGGTCGTAGATGATCAGATGACCCTTGCTCTTTACCCGGCGGATCATGCAGTGGGCGGCCATAAACTCCATCCAGTAATAGCAGACATTGGCCAACGCCCGCAGGACAGGCAATTCGGTGGAGGGCGACGGGGCTACGCGGCTGCCCTCAGCGTAGGTGCCGGTCCTGCCACGCGTAGCGACAGCCAGCAACGACGACAAGGACGGCAACCAGCCCGGGCGCACGTGCTTGTAGCTGCTGGCAGCGAAGACGGCCTGCCCCATTCGCTGCTCGACACCTTTGGCGATAGTCGTCTTGCCAGATCCATCCGGCCCTATCAGGGCCACAAACAGCCCGTTGGGCTCCGTCAACTCTCCCATGCGCTCAGCCATGAACCGAAAGAGTAGCCGGGCTTGGCTGAAGGGCCTGCGCAAGGCCGCCCGCAGCCGCCAGTGGCGTCGCAGTTTGCCGGACATCGCCGCCAGGCCCGCCCAGTCGGCCCTAGCCATTCCATCTTCAAGCGTTGCGATCATCTCGCTGCTGAAGTACCCAGCAAGACAGGCGCGGAATTCATCCTTATCTTCCTTAGCTCCCGTGACGCATTTGGGCCGGTATTTTCCCCGCACCGTCCCCTCTGCCAGCAGCCCGCGTACCGCCATGGCCGCCTCAGCGCCGGGCGAAGGCACCCAGTACCCGCCGTAGCGCCGGCGACCTGCAATAAGATGATCTATGTTTGCCCACCGCATTCGCCGGTAGAGCGAGTCAGTCCACAGGTCGACGTGCATGAACTCGCAATGTCCTTCTCTGCGCCGCCACCCGCAGTAGATTGACCAGGTGCCTTGTCGCCGCACCTGCCGCATGACCTGCCAGTGGCAATCCCGCGCCGCCCGCAGCACTTCTCGACCGGCTGCTTCCAGATGCTTTGTCTCCACCGCGATATCTAGATCGTTGCCTATCTCGTCTGGTAGTCCATCGTAGTTTCGCATGACGCAGTAGGCCATCTTACAGGCATTCAGGGCCGACAGAATCGCGGAGACCAGCCGACCAAGGGGCGTGGTGGGTTGCTTCGTTGGCTCGTCGAGCTGATGTGTCATTGTGGCTACTCCTGGCGAATCATCTGGAGGAAAGTGGCGGCTGCTTCACTGGCACGGACGCCGTTCCGGTCGTTCCAAGCCGCTAGTTCGTCGCGGGCCCCGGCAAGGTTGCCAACCAGATAGTTAATCTTTTCTTCCGCCCAGGCGATGAAGTTGTCGCAATCGCACAACCATTCATCCGGTATCACCTCAGGTATTGCCCCCACCGGTCGCGTGAGGGGAATGCAAAGGGACGCCATTGCCTCAAGCAATATCAGCGGCGGATCGATCGTGCGGTCGAACCGCTTGTAAGGCAGAACAACAACGTCGGCGGCCCGGAAAATGTCGCCCATGGCTGCCTCGCGACCGGCTGAGTAACCCTCGTGCGAGGCCGGTATGTACCGTATGCGCTGCTGGCCCTGGAGCCTCTCGTGGATTTCCTCGGACTCTCGTAGGCCTCGCCACGTGTAGCCGTAAATCGTCAGGTCGATGTCTTCGCGTCCGGCCAGGCGGTTGAAAAGCTCGAGCACCTCGTTGATGCCCTTCTCTGGATCGAGCCGGCCGACGAAGACCACCTTCAGCGGCCCGCCTTGCACCTTGTCAGCCGGCGATGCGTAAAAGCCGTCGGGCACAGGCGGACGGAGCAGGCAGTTTCGCTTGCCGGTCAGCGACGCCGTCGTCCGCTCCGTCAGCGCAAAGGTTGCGCCGTTGTAGGGCTTCAGTCTGTGAGCGAACGAAAGCATGAGCTTCTTGACGCCCGTCATTGCTCCGCCAAAGAGGATTCGGTGGAACCGCACGCATTTGCTGCGCCGCCAGCGAAAGAGCGCATAGCGGAGTTCTTCAAACGGGTTAAGCAGCACGGTGACGACGTCGCTCACGCCGCCCCGGTCCATCGCCTTTAGCGCCGCGCGGAGGTGCGGACACCGGCGAACGGTCAGCCCTGGGGAGACTTCGGTTATGTCGTCGCCTATGTTGAACAGCACGTATTCTACCCGTGCGCCCTGTGCAAGCGCCGCCGAGGTCAGGCGACGGACATAGGATTCCGATCCGCCGACGCCGGAGTAACCGCGAAATCCTTGGCCATCAGCGAAAAACGCAATTGAAACATCTTGCGGCGTCTGGGCTGGCTCGTCCGGCACGACGTCACCTGCTCTCGCTAAGTGTCTTGGCCACTTCCTGCCACTGCTGGTTGCGGAACTTCCTCAGGTCCAGTTGCTGTCGGAGGTAGCCCAGGCGGAGCGTTCGCCAGACCCTGTATATTGTGCGCCATCTATCTCGCTTGCGTTTGGAAATGCCATGGGCCGTGTGGACTGCCGCCGTCTCGTCGTTTACGCCCAGCGGAAGCTCCTGCCTGTGCGAGATCATGCTCTTGGACGTCTCATGCAGACGGAACCCCCCTAGGTACTGCCTGATGTGCTCGATGTGGGGATGATAAGCTATCATCTTGAACCACATGTCGACGTCCATGGACAGGTGAAACGACGTGTCCAGTCCGCCGATCGCGTCAAACAGTTGCCGCGTGAAGAATATGCATGGCGCTGAGGCATGCCAGATGCCGCGCCAGAAGAAAAATTCCGACGGCCCCGGCACGTTGACGCACCGCGTTATGATGCCGTCGGCGTCCATCCAAAGCACGTTGGCTGTGATTATGTCAGCCTTGGTGGCCTCGTAGCGCTTGGCAACGGCCTCCAGGCAGCGCGGGAACAGCACGTCGTCCGTGTTCAGCCAGGCTATCACTTCGCCCGTAGTGTGAGCCACGCCCTTGTTTATCGCATCCGACTGCCCCTCGTCCGGTTCGGAGCACCAGTAGTGCAGTTTGTCGGCGTGTTGCCTGAGAATGTCAACGCTGCCGTCGTCGCTGCCCCCGTCCATCACGATGTGCTCGTAGTTCTCGTAGGTCTGCTCGGCAATGGACTGGAGCGTCTCGGCAAGAAAGCCGGCCTGGTTGTATGATGGCGTTACTACAGAGATCTTGACCACGTCGATTAGCCTTTTAAAAGTTGTCTTGCGTTTGTCAGCGGCGCTCGTCCAGCCTGGACCGCAATACCCTTGCCGGGTTGCCGCCCATTATGGCGTATTCGGGGACATCCTTGGTGACGACGGCGCCGGCGCCCAGTATCGAATGGTCGCCTACCGTGACGCCCGGAAGGATGATCACGCGCGTGCCGATCCACACGTCGCTACCGATGGTAACCGGCCTACGCGGCCCGACGCCTTGGGTTATCATCGGCTTGGTTGTATCGGAGAATTCGTGAGTGCCGGAGAGGATCACCACATCCGGCGCCATCATTACGTTGTCGCCTATCCGGGCATCGTTGGCTATCCAGCAGCGCTTGGCAAGAGCGGAGTTGTCGCCAATCTCAATATTCACACCCGTGCCGAAGTCCACACCGGAATGGACACGCACGTTCTTGCCGCACTTCTTGAATATCTGCCGCGCCAGGAGCGCCCTAGTCCATTGTCCGAAAAACGCGCCAGGCATGGGAATGTCCGGCAGCCTTCTCGCGATCGCGTAGAAAAGGAACAAGCATATGGACTTCCAGATACCTAGACCGTGGCGTTTTCGCAACTCCCTGACGCCGCTTTGGGTCAGCGACTGCTGAAAGTCTGTCATGTCATTTTCCATCACTTGTCCTCCCTTTGTCGGCGCAAACGTCGAAGCCAATGCACGAGGGTAACAGGGGATCACAATCTACCTTGTACGCCTATCCTTTCTGCTGCCGTAACAAGTCAGCCGTACATCTCGTATGCTCCACCCGTCGTCTGAAGTTGTTGCTCATGCCAGTAATATTCTTCGCTCTGCTGCTCCACCGTCTGCGGAACGACCTGGAACCTGTAGCACTTGACTCCCATTCCCATAATCAGTCCGAAGAAAACCCCTGACGATTCGGTTGCAAAACCTGAGGACAGGAAGGACAGGATGGCCAGGTAAAAGGCCCCTGCCATCATCAAGGTACCGGCCGCCCTGACGTCGGGGTCGATCTGGCGGACCATTCGCCGGCCAATGTGGATGGCGACAAACGCCGGATATATCATCGCCACAAAACCTACTATCCCGATCTTCGCCAGCGTGGCCGTGTATCCATTGTGGCCCCAGCTCCCCATGATATCCGGATCCCACGCCTCTTGGACCGTGCCGAAACCACGGCCAAATATGATAGTGCTGCCCAGCCAGATCTTCAGTTCGTTGATGGCGCCTTCCCACCTAGTGACAGCGCTTCCTTCCGCGCCCTCGGCGCCTTTAAACCGACCGACTATGGTTCCGACTACGTTCACGCCCAGGACGAACTGCGACAGCAAGGCTGCCAACACTACGGCAATGACGACCCACTTGCCGGAAGTGAACAGCGCCTTCCATGCGTAGGACCTGTAGCCCTTGGGAATGACGCCGATGGCTGCGAGAATAGACACGGCAAGTGAAACGATCGTACTTCGCGTCAGCGTCGCCAAAACGCCTATCACGCTCATGGTCAGAATCACCGGCCCAGTGACGCGCGAGAAGAACCGAGGGTTCACGGCGGCGGAGTATATGACGAAAATGGCGATTGTCGCCATGGCGTCGTAGTTGTAATGCAATGCCCGTATCACGCCGCTCTGCTGGGTGACGCGATACTCCGCACTTCCTGAGGAGAAGCGTATCACGAATATGATGCAAACGATGCAGCTAAGGAAGCTGATGAACTTGATCATCCGGCGAACGTCCCGCAGCCTTCGCACGGCAAAGTAGCCAAGCACGACGCTCAGGGGCATCTTCAGGGACCACTTGAGCATCTGGATCACCCTGTAGGAGTGGGCCCCTTCAGCGAACCCCAGCAGGGCCCCGGCTGAGCACGCCACAACCCAAAAGGATACTATCGGCCACAAGTAGTTCCGCCTGGTCCGGTCCATCGGGGCGGTCTCTATCGGCACCAGCAGCACATACAGCGCCGTCAGAAGGATGGCTCCCTCAATCATGTTGATCGGCATGCCGGCCAGGCTGAGCCGGTAGGCCAGGATCACCCTATTGCTAACCACTATGTTCAGGATTAACAAAAGATATATAAAGGTCATCGCCGTTGCGTTGCCTCAGTCTGTGGCCGCTGTTGTGGGCATGTTCACCGCAATCTACCCCAACGGCCATAGCTCAAATCGTCACATTCGCGGTCGCCGCTTGTCATTATCTTCCATGATTGCGTTAGTTCGCATCACGCGGGGCCGACCGGTCGCGAAGCCCAGGCCGTCCAACAACAGGCTGGCCTGAGGAGGCCAATTCCATCGTATTTCGATACATTCTTTCTATCTCTTCACCGTAGTCGTCCCACGTTCGCCCTGACACCCGGCCGAGCTCATAAGCGGCTTGGCTCATCTCTTCCAGCCGCACCCCATCGTCATAGAGGAGCCGGATTTTCTCCGCAATGGCTTCGGGATCACGTATAGGCACAATGAAACCTTCTCTTTCGTGAGTAATAACGTCCTTCGCACCAGTGTTGGCAGTAACAATGACTGGGACGCCGTGCGCCGCTGCTTCAACCACAACGTACCCAAAACCGTCCATTAAAGATGGAAATACGAGCACGGACGCCGTCCTGTAAACCTCCTCAAACAGTTCTCTCTTCTTCTTATAGCCTAGGTACACGATGCGACCTGAACATTTGCCCATTAGCTTCGCGATAGCCCGCTCGGGCTTGCCCCCGACTAAGACGAACTCCATATCTTTGATGCCGCGAAGAAGTTCAGCAGCTTGCAGGAGATACTGTACCCCTTTCAGAATCCCGAGGCCACCAACGTACAGAACCCTAAAGCCATCTGAGGGCCTTCGGCGTTGCCCAAGCTGGACCTTTTGCATCCCAAAGGGAATGACGTGAACCCGTCCTTCGGGAACGCCGTATCTCACAATGGTCTCTTTGCAGAAATTCGACGGCACGACAATCGCGTCTGCTTCCTCATACTCCGCAGTTGCCTTTTCCTCCGTAGGTCCGTAATCCCGATACTTGCTGCCCCACTTGGCGAACTCTTCGGTGAGAATGTCCCGCCAATAACTCCCGTGGGCAGCGGAACGTTCCAGCACGCAGACGGCGCCCTCCCTTCGCGCCCATTGGAAGGCCTCTAATGCCATGTGGGACCACGCGTGAACCACATCAGCCGGCTCCATCACACGCTCGCACCACCGCCCGAAGGCATGATGTTGCCTGTGACGCACTGCCAGCTGGAATCGTTTTCCCCCGAACGGTCGGAAGGCTCGGGCGACCAAGGTTGGCAGCCGGTGCCATACTATATCGCTTGGCTCCAGGCCGTAGTCCGATGCACTGCCTCTAGCGCCGAACAACACGGCGCCGGAGTAGAACTTGCCCAGCAGGCCCCGTTGCTTCAACTGTTGGGCCACTTCGAACGATCGCAGACGCGTATCGCAAAGGAGATTTGTTTTCAAGGGCTCTCCCATATTTGTTGCCATATCTCACCAAATACCATCCGGTGTACTTGCTCGCGGCAGACCCTACGGTCTGCATCTGGGCCAGTTATATCCGGGTGACACCGTTGTCGCTTTTGTTTTTTTTCGCGCCTCGCCGCGAAAACGCCACGGACATCATGTCCAGCCAAGTATTCCAGGCGAAAGCTCTCACCATGGCCGCATAAGCTACGCAAGTGATCGACGCCCCGACTCCCGCAACCGCCAGATCACTCCAACTTGGCAAGATCATCCGGGCAAGCCACCATACCATGCCGGCCGCCGCCGCCATGAGGTAAAACCCACCGACCGAAAACAGCAGGTCTGCAATTGACCGCCCGAAGCGCCGCACGGCAACGTACCCGCTGCACAGATTCATCACTAACATCGCCATGCCCGCTGTTGCGGCGATTGTGCCTTGGTCCCCGAGCAGGGCGCCGGCTGCAGTCGCTGAGAGCAACATGACAGCCTGCACCGCGCCCAAGATCGCCAGCATGCCAAAGCGGCCACTTGCCATAAGCGCGGACAAAGCCACAATGTGAACCGGAAGTGCCAACATCCCCACGCTAAGCCATTGCACGACGGGAACGCTCCCCGCCCATTTCTGCTTAAACAGCAGTGGGATGATCGGATCGGCCAACCCGGCTTGCAGGATGCACACCGGCAGGGCAATCAATGTGAGCATCCGCCAGGCGCGTTGCACGGCGGCAAACTGCTGCTCGGGCTTGTCGTTCAGTTTCGCCAAGCTAGGGAACAACACTTGCCGAAGTTTTACGGCAAGAAGAAAAAGGAACTGCGACGATATGTGAAAACCCCAAAAGAACAGCCCGGTGATGCGCGAGTCGCGCAGGATGCCCAGCACCAGGTTCATCCCCTGTGACTGCATGGCGTTGAAAAGCCCGAACAGCATCAGCCACACACCCGGCCGAAGTAGCTCACGCCAATATGTAATCCTGGGTCGCCCGACGTATATCTTCCCCGCAGCGATTCGTGTCATCAGCGGTCCAGCGCCCGACGCGACCACGCATGGAATCAGGATCGAGTACGGTCCGAACCCCAATGCGGCCAGCGACACTGCGCCGCCGATTTGAATCACGCCACTGGCCAGATGAATCTGGGCCATTGTCTTGAACCGCATGTCATGGTAGAGCTTTGCCGTGTATATGGTCCCGAACGAACTCAGGGGCAGAACAAGGCTCGCCAGGAGCACCAATGGAATGACTCTCGGCTCGCCGAACATAGCTCCGGCTAAGGGAGAGATGCCAGCAATGGCCAGCGCGCCCAGCGCGCACAACCCCAGCGACAGCCAGAATGCCGATCTCACAAGCTTCTGGAGCTCTTTCTGGCGCTGCACCAAGACATCCTGTAGTCCTGCACTGGCAAACAGTGCGATGATCGTGGTTATGGACATCGCCATTGCGACCAGACCCATGTCGTCCGGCACCAGAAACCATGCGAGAAGGATCTGGCCGCCCAGCGTTACGACCTTGCTCGCTGCAGAGCAGATGACCGTCCACAACGCCCCCGACGCTGCCCGTTTCCCTACCGAGAGCTCGTACGCCAAGCCATCTTCAATTCTGTCTTCGACGATGCTCATGATCTCTGGTTCGACAGTCTCCTATCGTCACGACACGGGGACCTCGAATGTCAAATCAGATCGTGTAGCCTCTCTCTTCGTAACGGCTTGCAGGCTATGTAATCGCCACTCTTCTTAAGCAATCCGGGGGCAAGTCGGGTAAGATTCCCGGCCTTGCGGTAGCAAAAGTCCGTATAGCCGAGACACTTAAGGCTGTTCACCACGTCGTTTGGGGTGAGCCCCCTGTCTTGGAGGCACTTCAACTGGATCTCGAAACCCACGATGGGTGCATCTTCCCTGGACAGCAGATCACTCCCGCCGAGAAAAACATCCCGTTCATGGCCTTCTACGTCGCACTTCATGAAATCGACTTTCGTGAGCCCATTCTTCGCAATGTACTCATCCAGCGTGATAATGCGGCACGTGTGAGGCACCGCATCTGAACGCTGAAGGCTTGTGGCCGTAGCATGACCGTCCGACCTACCTGGGAATAGATAGAGAGTGAACGATCCTGACTCACAGCCGAGGCCCACGTTGTTCAGGGAGATGATCGACTCCATTCCGTTCAGCCGTACGGTATCCTCCGCCCGCTCGCACGTCTCAGGCAACGGCTCGAACGCGTGGACGTGGCCTGTCTCGCCGGTCCATGCTGCAAAGTGCACTGCATACCACCCGATGTTCGCGCCAACGTCCAGTACGGTGTCACCCGGCCGTATCAGCCGCCGGTAGATGCGTGTGAGGGCAGCTTCGTAGAGTCCTGTCGTATACAAGGGCCACTCCATCGGGTCGCCACGCAACCGGAACACCAAGCCCGTCCTCGAGCGGACCTCGATCCCTCGAAGAACGCCAGCGTCTGCCCCAAGGACAAGACGGGTTAACCTCGTGCGGCCCCGAGCGAACGGCCAGCAACACAGCAAAGCTCTACCCGCACACATCCGGAATGTCTCGGGCATCTCTGAGTCTCCTTCCTTGAGGTTGTGTAAGGCTAACAGTGCTGCTTTCGTGTTCGCACAGTTCTTCGGGAAAATCGTAGCCACAGCTACTTCCGATCATGGGACCATGCGGGTCTCTTCCTTGGCGCTGGATCGGCAGCGGCTCAATCGCGACTAGATCCGCGAAGTAACGCCAAGTGTATACGGACAGGAAGCCGCTGGCCATCGGACCTATGCCCACCGTCGAGACCTCGAAGGTCTCGTCTGTCGCACAGAATGCGGGCCAACTGGCTGGAAAGGCCTTGATAGTGCTCGACAAGCTCCCAGAGATATTCGTACGCATCGGCACCTTTGGATGCCCAGTTGTCTGCTTCGGCCTTCTGCGCGACTTGCAATCTCTCAGCAGTGATTTTCATGCCTCTTCTCTCTTCTCGTTCAGACGGAGTAACCGATAGCCTTGTGGCATAGGGCGCTCGACTTTCCTATTCAACGCGTTCTCGCCACCAGTCTATCGTCCTTCGCAGCCCTTCATCGAAGTCCACCTGTGCCTTGAAGCCGAACAGTTTCTCAGCGCGCGATGTGTCCAGGCAGCGCCTGGGCTGGCCATCCGGCTTAGTCGTGTCCCAGACAATCTCACCCTCGAAGCCGACCATCCGGCGAATCTTCTCCGCGAGGTCCTTGATCGTAATCTCAAAGCCAGCCCCAAGGTTTACCGGGGCAGGCCCATCGTATCTCTGCGTGGCCAGTGTTATACCGCGGGCGCAGTCTTCAACAAAGAAGAACTCACGGCTGGCTGAGCCTGTGCCCCACACGACGACCCTGTCGTCCCCGCGACCTTTCGCCTCGACGAACTTGCGGATCAGCGCGGGTATCACGTGACTGGTCTGTAGGTCGAAGTTGTCGCCGGGCCCGTACAGGTTCACCGGCAACAGGTATACGCCGTTGAGCCCATACTGCTGCCTATAGGCCTGCAGCATCACCAACAGCGCCTTCTTGGCTATGCCGTACGGCGCGTTGGTCTCCTCCGGGTAGCCCTCCCAGAGGTTCTCCTCTTTGAACGGCACAGGGGTAAACTTCGGATACGCACAGATCGTGCCGATCTGAACGAACTTCTCCAGTCCCACCTGCCGGGCGCGCTCGATCAGGTGCAGACCCATCGCCATGTTCGCATAGAAGAACCGCCCGGGATTGTCGCGGTTGGCGCCGATGCCTCCGACTTCCGCAGCCAAGTGAATGACAACTGTCGGCGTCATGTCGGCGTACATTCGCTTGACGTCCTTCTCAGTCGTCAGGTCGTAGTCCTCGATGAGCGGGACGAGTATGCGATCTTCGGATACGCCGACCCCTAGAAGGGCCATCTGAAGGTGTTTGCCGAGGAAGCCCGCCCCGCCGGTGATCACTATGCGCTGTCTTGATAAATCCATTATCAGGCCTCTGCCCCTGCGGCCCTAACGGCTGCACCGCGCTCGCTTATGTACTACGAATTAGCTGGAACATCGGGCATAAATAGTTCTTCCGTCGAATTCAGTACCGCACGGATTTGCAGTTGTTCGCTTAACTACATACATCGGCAGAAAATACGTATCGCTTGACAGCATCAAATTACACGTGCGGGCCTTTGTCAGCAGGCGACAGGCAAGCTATTTGAGCGCTCGTGGTCGCGCGAGCATGCTTGGTGCTCGACCTCACGCACGGGCATGACCGTCCAGTATGACAGCCGCAGGGACAGGCTGCCGGACACTCACTGGCGACTGCAGGGCGGATAGTAGAGCAGCCGCAGCTATGTCATGGCAACAGTTGGCCAGATGCATCTGGGGTAATCCCGTCCGGGCCAGGACAATCATGCCTTCTGACATGTCAACGATTATTCTAGCAATTTCAACCGGACAACGCCAGGCTGGGCATGATGGACCCGTCGTGCCGTGGGCGAGCCGTCAGCCGCGTCACTTGCGGGCCCTGTGCTCAGCCAGGACGCGCTCCTCCTTGGCCTTGGCCCAGTCGTGGTCCGTCATCATCTTGGCGAGTTCGGCGAACTTCACTCGCGGCTTCCAGCCGAGTTTCTCTATGGCTTTGGTCGGGTCGCCAAGAAGCAGATCGACCTCTGCCGGCCTGAAGTAGCGGGGATCGATCTCTACGTAGTCCTGCCAATCAAGATCCAGGTAGCCGAACACCTTCGCCAGGAACTCCCGGACCGAGTGTGTCTCGCCGGTGGCTACGACGTAGTCATCCGGCTCATCCTGCTGAAGCATCAGCCACATCGCCTCTACGTAGTCGCCGGCAAAGCCCCAGTCGCGCTTGGCGTCGAGATTGCCGAGGTAGAGCTTGTCCTGAAGCTCCTCCTTGATGCGCGTAGCGGCGCGGGTGATCTTGCGCGTGACGAACGTTTCGCCGCGGCGGGGGCTCTCGTGGTTGAACAGGATTCCGTTGCAGCCGAACACGCCGTATGACTCGCGGTAGTTCACTGTCTGCCAGTAGCCGAACACCTTGGCGCAAGCATATGGGCTGCGGGGATAGAACGGCGTCGTCTCAGTCTGGGGAGTCTCGACAACCTTGCCATACATCTCGCTGCTGGATGCCTGGTAAAAGCGCGTCGGCAGTCCCAAGTCGCGGATTGCCTCCAGGAGGCGCAGCGTGCCGACGGCATCGGTTTCTACAGTGTACACGGGCTGATCGAAGCTCACCCGCACGTGCGACTGGGCGCCAAGGTTGTAAACCTCGTCAGGTTGGCACTTTGTCAGCACCTGCCTCAAGCCGCTTCCGTCCGTCAAGTCACCATAGTGAAGAAAAAGCCTGGCATCCGTCTCGTGCGGATCGGAGTAAATGTGATCGATTCGTTCGGTGGTGAAAGTACTGGACCGGCGGATCAATCCGTGGACTTCATAGCCCTTGTCGAGCAGAAGCTCGGCAAGATAGCTGCCGTCCTGGCCAGTGATTCCAGTTACCAACGCCTTCTTGGCCATCGTATGCTCCTGTAAGTCTTCCTGAGCCCGGGAGTCGTCCCGCAAAGCTCATAAGTTTGCCAAAAGATGCTCAGCCTACACTTTGCCGAGCATGTAATGCCGGCACCCGACACCGATTAAGCCCCGGGGCTGCCAGCCTTGCATGTCATTGTATCGGTCGGATTCAGTCTGAACTTAGAAGAAGCACGGCGGTTGGCGGCGGCAGCACGCGGGCAGCCACGGTCAAAAGACCCTGAAAATACTTCTGGCAGCACTGATATCATATCAGCTGCAGCCGGCAAGACTAGCCAACATTGCAAGAATTGTGTTGACGCCAAGTTTGCTGCATAATCAGCCGATGTAAGCTGAAACGGCCCAAAGCTGGATGGTCCTTGCCGGCCGTTGCCGCCGGTCGTCGGCTGTGCACACACCAGGGCAGGAGAATCCAATGCAGATGATATCCGAGCCATGGGATTATCTAATCGTAACGGCGTCTAACGGCGCCCAGGGGGAGGCGTATCGCAGTCAGCTCGAAACGCGCGGTCAACTCGGTCTGCTCACGGGTGTTCGGCAGTTCATGGTCGTCTCCGACCCCGAAGGCAAGCGGATAGGCAGCGGCGGGAGCACCATTCAGTGCCTGATGGAGATCCTCAACCGCCGCGGGCCAGCGGGAGGAGCCCCGGCCGAGCCGGCCGAGTGGCTGGACGTGCTCAGATCGCTGCGAATACTCATCGTTCATGCCGGCGGCGACTCCCGGCGGCTGCCGGCCTACGGCCCCTGCGGCAAGCTGTTCGTGCCTGTCCCCGGCGACAGCGACAGCGCACTGGGGACGACCCTTTTCGGCCGTCAGCTACCTACGTACCTCGCCCTGCCGGTCATGCCTGCCGGCACCGGGCAGATTGTCATAACGGCGGGCGACGTGCTGCTGATTTTCCAGCCTGAGGAGGTCCACTTCGCCTCCAAGGGGTTGACGGGACTTGGCTGTTTTGCATCTCCCCAGCAGGCGGCTGGGCACGGGGTGTTCTGCCCCGCCGGCGACGGGCAGGTGCGGCTGTTCCTGCAAAAGCCATCCGCTCAGCAGCAGGTCGATATGGGGGCGGTGAATCGTTACGGCCAGAGCGTGCTGGATATCGGGGTGATGAACTTCGACGCCGTGACGGCGGTGTCGCTGCTGACGATGTGCGGCGCAGTCTGCGGGAATGATGGAAAGCTCCGCTGGTCCGGCGAAACAGCCGTAGCCATAGAGGAAACCGGGATGGATTTCTACCGCGAGGTGTGCTGTGCGATGGGCAGCGAGTCCAGCGCCGGGCACCTTATCAGCTCGGCGAGATCGAGCGGGTCGAGCTGGTCGGATTCTCTGCTGAAGCATGTGCATAAGTCCCTTGCTGAGGTGCCGTTCAGCCTGCAATTGCTTCCGCAGTGCGAGTTTCTGCACTTCGGCACAACGGCGCAGATAATAACAAGCGGCCTGGACCTTCTCCGTCGCGATCGTGGGGTGTCGCACCCGGATAGCTGCCTGAGCATCAATAATGATCTCGGCGACAACGGCAAGCTCATCGGCTCGTCTGCCTGGGTTGAAGGCTGCTGCATAGACGCGCCGGTCAACCTTGGGGGGCACAATGTGCTGGTCGGTCTTGATGTCAATGAGCCGCTTAACCTTCCGGAAGGGGCGTGCCTGGACGTAATTCCGGGGCGAAATCGAGCAGGTCAGCCCGTATGGTTCCCGTGTTGCCACGGAGTGAGCGATACATTTAAGGACACCGCCGACGCCGGCGGAACGCTGTGCAACATGCCGCTGATGGATTGGCTGGCCGAGGTCGGCGCCGCACCCGATGACGTTTGGGACGCGGACCTGCCTGCCAAGCAACGCACGTTGTGGAATGCGCGTGTTTTTCCGGCCGAGCAGCAGGCTGAGGATTACCGCAACTGGTTATGGATGTTCGACCCAGCCAGCGGCGATCACAAGCAGCGCCGCGCGTGGCGTAAGGCGGACAGGTACAGCAGTGCCGACATCGGAGAACTGGCCGATCAGGCTGCATTCCACGATCGCCGCAGCGTGATTCGAGGCAGAGAAATCCGCCAATCGCTTCGGCGTGTGTTTCGGCTGGACAGCGACTTTTCCGCCGCCGATCTGACGTACACGTTGCGTCGGGCCGATCAGCCCGGGCAGCACGCTGCGGAATTGCTCGCCGAAGCCCAGTGGCACTACGGCAGCGAAGACTCAGCCGCCCGGCTGGAGTCGCTGACTTTTTCGCGAGTGATGCACAGTCTCGCCTCGGCAGTGCAGGCCATGACTGACGGCGAAAACACCCCACTGGAGAAGGTCCTTCCGGGCCTCTTGGAGGCGTTGCGTCCGGCCCAGCAGAAATGGCTGTCGTCGATCGGCCTGGCTGTGACGGGTGTGACGCGGGCGCTTGCCTGGGCGGACGCCGCCAAGACGGCGGCATTTACGCAGTTGGGTCGGGCTATAATCTCCAGCGCCGCTAAGGTCCCCCCACCAGTGAGCGCTCTGCGCACGGATGAAATCGTCTGGGGCCGCGCTCCTGCCAGGCTGGATATCGGCGGCGGGTGGTCCGACACGCCACCCTACACGCTGGAGCACGGCGGGTGCGTTATCAATGCCGCCGTCGACCTGAACGGCCAGCCGCCAATACATGTATACGCCAGGCTGGTCAAGGATCCGGTGATACGGATGGGTTCTATTGACCTAGGCAGTCGGATCGAGATCGACAGCCTTGACGGCCTGCTGGATTTCCGCAGAGCGACCGGCGAGTTCGCCCTTGCCAAGGCAGCGCTGGCGATATCGGGGTTCTCGCCCGAATCGGCTGACTGGCCCAAGGGCGTCACGTTGCCGGAGATGCTCAAGCGGTTCGGCGGGGGGATAGAGCTGACAACGCTGGCGGCGATCCCCAAGGGCAGCGGACTGGGCACCTCGAGCATAGTTGGAGCCGTGCTCCTGGCGGTGGTGCAGAGAATGATGGGCAGAACGCTCACACACCACGAATTGTTCCACGGGGTGTTGCGTCTGGAACAGGCCCTTACCACCGGCGGTGGCTGGCAGGACCAAGTGGGCGGGGTAATCGACGGGGTGAAGGTCACAACAACCCATCCCGGACTGGTTCCTGATGCAAGGGTGCATTACGTTCCTGACGACGTGCTGGACCCGCGTGCCAACGGCGGGGCGAGTCTGCTTTACTACACGGGCATCACGAGGCTTGCCAAGAACATCCTTCAGCAGGTCGTGGGCAGATATCTCGACCGCGACCGCGGTGCGATGGCGACGCAGAGGCAGATTCACGCCCTGCCGCCAAGAGTTGCTGAGGCGATGGCGCGAAAGGACCTCACGGAGTTCGGCAAGCTTATTGACGTGGCGTGGCGGCTGAACAAGCAGCTGGATCCATATTCCACTACTCCGGAAATCGAGGCGATACTCGAGCGGCTGGGCCCGCACATTAACGGGACCAAGCTGCTGGGGGCCGGCGGAGGAGGGTTCCTGCTGATAATCTGCAAGTCCCCCGCCGATGCGCTTGCGGTGCGGGCGATACTGGACAGCGACCCGCCGAACGAGCGGGCACGGTTCTTCGATTTCGACATCAGTCGCGAGGGCCTGGTGGTGACAGTTTGCTGAGACGGTCAGAACACCGCGCTGCATCGCCCATGCCGCCACAGCAGGCCGGATCGAGGCGCGTCAGTCCGTGTGGAATACTTCTTCCGTCGGGGCCCACCACTGGTCTTCGGCTGCCGAGTCAACGGGCTGTTGGCAGGGATCAGTGTGCCGCCACCATTCCTGCGTTTTTGGGTCGGCGGCGATCATGGCCATGTCGGCTTCGTAGTCGTCTCCGACATACTCAAAGTAGCTGAACAGCAGCCCATCGCGATGGAAGATCGAGAAGTTGCGGATGTTCGCTTTCTTGATGGTCGCCAGGACCTCAGGCCAGGCATTTGCGTGAAGCCGCTTATACTCCTGGAGCTTCTCGGGGCGGACCCGGATGACTTGGCCGATACGTTTCATTGTGGCTGTTCCCTTCCTGTCGGCGCTGGCCCCGCGGATCGGCATGGGGCATATGGGCCGATTCGGAGTGACTCATCGCGTGTATGGGCATTGAAGACTAGCTTCTGACGGTTGGTTTTGCAACCCAGCTGGTCCGGCCCGGTGCAGATCGGTCTTGCGACAATGTTTTTCTTTCACAATAATGTGCTTATCGCCGGCAGACGTTCGGTGAGCCTCCACGCGGGTAATCTTAGCTAACACACCTTATTATATTTGCCGAAAGTACATGCGGCGACTGAGCATGGCAAGGTGCAGACGGTGCAGATAAGTGTCTATCGACTGCAATCCGCTCAAGTGGCGGAGTTTTACATAACCGCGGTTCCGTCAGCCGGCGGGGCCACTGAGCAGGCGCAGGAGGTGTACCAGGCAGTCGCTGCCGCTGTTGATTGCACAGGGGGGCGCATCTTCCAGGAGCGGGTGTTCTTCGCACCGGGCAACATAGACATTGTCCAGGCGGCGCGGGCCAAAGCATACGGGGAGCTTGACGACGGGGTGCCTCCCACCCTGTTGCACGTCGTGGGTAATGCCGACGGTGCAGTGACGGGTGTTCAGGCGCACGTTGTGGCGTGCGACAGCCCGATCGAACCCTTCGAGGTCGATGGCAAGCGGTGTGGGCGGGTGGTTCGCGCGGGAGGGCGCACGCTGCTGGGGCTGGCCGGAATGACGGCCGTCGATGGCGACAGCGCGTGCGATCAGGCCAGGCTGATGCTGATGAAAGCCGAGAAGGCGGCGAACATGGCCGGTGGGGACATGTTCTCGGTGGTCAGGACGTGGATGTGGCTGGGTGATCTGCTGAGCTGGTATGACGATTTCAACGACGTTCGCAACGCGTTCTTCCGACAGGTCGGGCTGATTTCACCGGGCGGCGTGCACCGGTTGCCGGCCAGCACGGGCATCAGCATCGCCCCCGCCACCGGCGGGTACTGCGGGATGGACATGGTGGCGGTGATCGAGAAAGGCGGCCCAACGGCTCAGAGCCTTCTGGCCGGGGGCGACCAGGGCTCGGCGTACGATTATGGTTCAGCGTTCTCCCGCGGTCTGAGGGCTCATACGTTGGCGGGCGAGACGGTATACATATCTGGCACGGCGGCTATCGACGCCAGCGGACGCACGGAACATATCGGTGACATCGGGGGGCAAGTGGCGAGCACGATAGCACACTCGCGGACGGTGCTGGGGGACCTGGGCTGCGGGGATGAAGACGTCGTGCAGGCAATGGCGTACTGCAAGACGGCCGAGGTGGAGCAGTTCTTCCGACGCGAGTACGCGGATCTGTGCTGGCCGAGCATAATATCAGTTTGCGACGTATGCCGCCACGACCTGTTGTTCGAGGTGGAAGTGACAGCCAGTTCAGGAGCGGAGAAGTTCTAGGCGTCGCGGGCGACATGGGGGCCGGTGGTGTTGCACCTGTTACTTGGCGGATTTTTTGGCAGCGGCGTTGAAAGCGGGGTCGCGGATCTGACGGAAATCCAGATGCGGCGGGCAGGTCAATTCTTCCCGTACGCGGCGTCGATGGGCCTCGGTGACTGGGACTTTCTGTGAGGCGGCGAGCTTGCGGGCCTCCAGCTCGCAGAAGATGTTGCTGAGCGTCGGCTCACCTTCGCGAGTGTCGACGGAATCGTGCGGGGCGGCGAGGAATTTTTCGACGTCCGGCCAGTCGGCGGGGTCATTGTTTTCCAGGAGGCAGACGATCCGATATATCTGCAGGCGGACGTCCTGCCGCATGGCGGGGGGCAGGATGTCGAGCATGGCCAGGAAATCCTGCGGTCTGCCTGCGCGGATGAGGACTTTCGCGGTCTCCCTGGCGAGGCGCAGGTCTCCGCAACGAAGTTGCCAGGCGCGGAGCCAGCGGTCGGCGGCCTGTTTGCGGTCGCCAGCGTGCCAGGCGGCGATGGCGAGGTTGCGGTGGGCCCATGGGGTTTCCTTCAGATGCAGTGATCGGCGCCATGCGTCGCAGGCGTCGAGCTGGCGTGCGTCGCAACTGTACAGCAGCACGCCAAGGTGCAGCCAGGCGAACCAGTTTTCCCTGCACGGGCCATCGAGGGCCCGGGTGAGAAGCTCTCGCCATGCATCCTGGACCATGAATGAGGGGGGAACTTCGCCATCATCGGGGGCAGGCATTACTCCACGTTCCAGCAGTTCCAGCCAGGCAGCCTGCTGCTCAGTAAGTGAATCGTCATCGAAAGTCAGCGACGGTGGCCAGCCTGGTTTTTCACCGACTGCTGCGCGGCGTTTGCGCTCAAGAGCGCCCCAGCCGCTTCCGCGCTGGATGATCTCATCGGCGGGCCGATCGGCCATCGCCTCCGTGCGTTTCAGGAGGGCCTCCAGATTCTCCTGCGGCATCGCAGCGTCCAGCTGAGCGCCGACCTCCGTTACGGCCGCGCGCCAATCCTCGCCGCAGGCGACCTTGTCGTCAGCGGTGATCAGGCCGAACGCCTCCACCCAGGCCCAGTCGGCCCCGGGGGGCATAGCGATCGTGGTGTATTGGGTCTGCGTCAGGCCGGCCTGCAATTCGATGTAAGGCGCACCGCCGGGCGAGAGGAACTCCTGCCAGTGCTGCCCGCCGGCGCCGGTTCCCCAGACGAACAGTTTTCTTCCGCACAGCCGGGACGTCGAAGCATGCACCAGGCCCCTGCCCTGGCGGTCGAGATACGCAATCCACGGGCGCTGGTGCTGGGGGATCCTGTAATAGAAGTCGCACGTGCCGCCGAGCCTGGCCGGCCAGGAGACGTCCAGGTCGTTTACGAAGGGAATCGGCACGCTGCTTGCGGCGCCAGCATAGCCCCAGCTGAGGGCATCTTCGGCGGGAACAATCACGCGACGGTCCTGCCGGAGGTCAACAGCGATGTTGGTCCACCAATACATCGGAATGGTCCGCTCGTGGGGATTGGTGACGCGGACGCGGGCGTAGAGGAACTGGGACCGATCCGGCAGCCAACAATCGACCTGGTATCCTATCTGGGCGATCCGCTCCCATTCGAACAGCCGCAGCACGGGCTCGCCGTCATCCGTGGTCAGCCTGCCTGTGAACAGCGGATCACAGTTTTGCGGCGAGTGCCCGCCTGGGGTGGCGTTCCACTCGCATCCGCCGGATATCCACGCGCCCCGCCTAGCCAGCAGCGTCGGTTGAAAAACCGCATTAGGATCGACCAGGGATCGTCCGGTCGGCTTGTGCACCAGCGACCACAGCCGCCCGCCAAACTGGAGGGCAAATGTGGCTTTGAGAAACTCGTTCTCCAGGACCACCGCAAGGAATTCACGGTCCCTGCGGTTGCGGTCGAAGCCGTCCTGCACGGCATAGGGCAGGCAGTTCGGCAGGTCATACATTCCCCCGTACCGCACGGCGGGGTCGTTCGGATCGGGCTTGACCTCCTTCTTGGCTTCGCTGTCGGCCTTGGCGGCGGCGATATCCTCGCGAGGAAATGTACTCTTGCCCGGGGGCTGCAGCGCGGGCCATGGGCTCTCGGCGCCCATCGAAGCAGCGGGCATGCTCAGCGTTTCAATACGAAACTCACTCATCGCTAACTCCAACAATTGCCGCAGCAGAAAGAAGCAAGGCGCCATCTCCAATGCACATTTCTCACGCTATTGTGCGGCGGGATTTCGGGCAGCCTTATACCATATCTCCCGGGTATAGTTGTCTGAAAATCGCGTCGGGCGGCACCATGAAACAGTCCAGATCAAGGCGACATCCTTGACCGGCGGGCGGGGCTGTGCGAGAATCCCGCGCACTTCGGCAATGCCCGTCAACTCGACATTAAACCTCATGCCAGTAAAGAACCACATTTTGATTGACAAGGCCGACAAGACCATGGCAGCCGACATCAACGCCGCCTCGGACCTTTTTTGCGGGGCAGCCCTCGCCCGGACGAGGCTGGAAGGCCGCCCCGCCAATGTGCGAATCAACATACCGGCCATCAAGGATCGGGCCATTGCCGACGAACAGACCCGGTCCGTCGACGCTCTGGAGGAGGACATCGCCAAATGACCAAGGTCCTGCTGTGCGAGCCGAACTTCTCGGAGGGCCGCGACGCCGGGATAATCGAGCAGGTCACCGACCAGGTCCGCCGCGTCACCGGCGTCAGACTCATCGACACCAACAGCGACGCCGACCACAATCGCTCGGTGCTGAGCTACCTGGGCGAGCCGGTGGCCGTGCTGGCGGCGACCAAGGCGATGGCAGCAAAGGCCATCGAACTCATAGATATGAGGAAGCACATCGGCTCGCACCCTCGTATGGGCGCCGTCGATGTGGTGCCCTTTGTGCCGGTTCGCAACATGGAAACAGCCGAGGCCGTCCATATCGCCAGGCAGTTCGGCGAGTTCCTGGGGGGCCTGGGCGTGCCGGTTTATTACTACGAGGACGCCGCGACCAGACCTAACCGCAAGACCGTTCCGCAGATACGCACGGGACAGTACGAAGCGCTGGCTGAGAAGCTTAAAGACCCCGGTTGGTCGCCCGATGCGGGCCCGGCCAAGTTCAACGCCGCCAGCGGCGCGACGATAACCGGCGTGAGGATGCCGCTAATCGCCCTGAACGTGAACCTCGCCACTACGGATCTTGCGGTGGCTGATCGCATCGCACGGACTGTGCGCGAAAGCAGCGGGGGGCTGCCCCATGTAAGGGCAATTGCACTGTCGCTGGAAGAGGCCCGGATGGTGCAGGTCTCAATGAACCTGACCAATTTCAGGGAGACGCCGATCCCGCAGGTCATGGAGGCCATCCGTAGCGAGGCGGGCTCATACGGCGTGAGTATTGCCGGGGCTGAGCTGGTAGGACCTGTGCCGCTGGAAGCAGTAACGGAGGTGCTGAAGCGTTATCTCCAGGCGCAGGATTTTTCCATGGAACAGATCATTGAGAACGCGCTGATAGACTAGTATCGCGGTGTCGGCGTTCTGTGCCGCGACGCTTTGCGATGGGCTGCGGACAAGGTGAAACATCAGTGAATGCACGCACAGACAAGCCTCGCATAGACCTGCTCATCACAAACGCGGCTGCTGTGCTGACTGTCGCCGAACTGGCTGAAGACCTGGTTGGATGGATTCCCGGCGGCGCGGTGGCGGTGGCGGGCGAGCGAATAGCGGCCGTCGGGCCTCCCGCGGACGTGCTTGCGCGCGTGGACGCTGGCGGAGCGCAGATTGTCGATGCGACCGGGCGTGTTGTGGCGCCCGGCTTTGTGGACTGCCACACGCACGTCGTATTCGGTGGGTCCCGGGCGGCGGAGTATGCAGCCGGGTGTACGATGTCCATTGAGCAGGTTGAAGCGCTCGGTATCCCCACAGGCATAGCGGCGACGATGGAGATGACCCGCCGGGAGAGCGAAGAGTCGCTCGTTGCCGGGGCATCGGCACGACTGGACGGGATGTTCCGGGCCGGCACTACAACCGTCGAGAGCAAGAGCGGCTATGGGCTGCGGACGGCCGACGAACTGAAGATGCTGCGGGTGAACTCGAGCCTCGCCGAAACGCACCCCGTGGATATCGTCAGCACGCTGCTGGGGGCACACGCGTTTCCGCCGGATATGGGCAGCGATGAGTACGTGGACGCGGTCGTCGAGGAGATGATTCCGCAGGCGGCCGAGCTTGGGTTGGCGGAGTTTTGTGACGTGTTCTGCGAGGTGGGTTACTTCGACGTGGAACAGTCGCGGCGCATACTCCGGGCGGGTATGAAGGCGGGGCTGAAGCCAAAGATTCATGTCGATGAGTATACCGATATGGGCGGCGGCGCGATGGCGGCTGAGCTGGGCGTAATCTCCGCCGACCACCTGAACTACACGCCGCGTGAAACAATGCGGCTGATGGGTGATCGAGGAGTGATCGGCGTGGTGATGCCGGCGTTGGACTTCGCCGTCGGCCACACCCACCCGTTTGACGCTCGGGCCATGATGGCTGAGGGAATGACGGTTGCACTGGCGACGGACATGTGCCCGGGTTGCTGGTGCGAATCGATGCAGGTGGTAATGCAACTGGCGTGCAGGCTGTACGGACTGACTCCGGCTGAGGCGCTGCGGTGTGCGACCCTGAATGCGGCCCGCGCCATCGGTCGAGGCGATGACCGCGGCTCGCTGGAAGCGGGCAAGCTGGCGGACATTCAGTTGTGGAACGTAGGTTCGCTGGATGAGGTCATTTATCGCATCGGAAACAACGCTGTAGAGGCGGTCGTGAGACGAGGTAAACTGTACAAGTTTAGCGGTTACGTGTGCGGCTAGCGGAACACGCCGGGGGGGACTTTGGCATCCCAGCCTGGGGGAATGGGCAGGCCCAGCGTCCGGGCTACGACCGGGGCGGTGTCCATGATGTTCACATCGCCATTCAGCTCAAGGTTGTTTGCGATGCCCGGGCCGCGGCAACCCCAGAGAATCTCCATGCAGTCGGCGTCGTCGAGGCCGTGGGAGTGAACGGTGCGGCCATCGGCGGTGGTGAACTCGACACCACCGTGATCGGAGAGGATGAGGATCAGGCTGTCATCGTAGGCGCTGATTTCGCGGATGGCTGCGATAACGTCGCCGACCAGGGCGTCGGTGGCGGTGATTTTCGCGAGGTACTCCGGGCTGCGGTAGCCTTTGCTGTGGCCGGCGCCGTCGATCTCGTCGAGGTGCAGGAACAGCAGATCGGGGCGGCGCGAGCGGATGAACTGGCAGGCGGCGGCGGTGAGTTCGGCGTCGGCCAGCGAGAGGGTATCGCAGTCGCAGGACTTCTCGATGATGTCGTTGATTATGGGTGTCCAGCAGCAGTAGGCGCCCAGCGTGGCGGCAGGATTGCGCTGGCGGGCGAGCTTCATGAATGACGGCCAGGGGACGTCCTCCGCGATGGGCGTTGTGCCATCGATCTTGTGCTTATCGGGCGCGACGCCGTGAAACATCGATCCCCAGGCTGGGTAGCTCGACGAGGGCATGACGGTCATGGCGCGATAAGTGCGCACTCCGTCAGCGAGGACGGCATCGATGTTAGGCGTGGCGGCCTCGTTCATAGCTGGGCCGCGAAGCCCGTCCAGGCCGATTATGAAGGCTCTGTTGCATTCAGCTTGCATGTCTGTCTCCTGTGCCGGTGCCGGCCGGTTCACCCACAGTCGGCGGCTATCCGCCGCACTTTATTATGATAACTCCAATTGTAACAAGCACCGCGCCAGCGATGCGCACAATTCGTCCGCTCTCCTTAAAGATCGCAAAGGCCAGTATCACGCCAATGACGATGCTGAACTGCCGCATGGCCAGAACGTATCCGGCCCGGCCGACCATCTGGTAGGCCCACAGGATCAAACCGTAAGAGCCGAAGTTCAGTGCGGCAGCCATAGCGGGCTTGAACCAACCGACTGGCCTGTGTACGCCCGACACACCCAGTGCCTCAGATACGCGGCCGGTACCGACCAATCTGGATGAGCCGTGCACCCTCATCGGGAGTAACATTCGCGCGGCGACGAAGACGATCAGGCAGCCCAGCAGGGCCAGGTACTGATAGATCACAGCAGAGGCCAGCCCGCTTGGCGTCATGTTCTCTGCGGCAATCTTATCGGGAATCGTGTAGCCGACAATGCCAAGCGCAGCGAGCGCCATCCAAATGGACGAACGATTGAAGTAATGGCTCCAGGCGATGCTCCTCAATGATCGCATGGAACTGAGCGCACAGCCTGCGACCACGACCATAATTCCCACCCAGCCGAGAGGCGTTGGTTCGCGGCCGCGGAATGCATCGCCGAACGCTATCAGCACAATGGGCAGCGCCCGCACGACCGGGTAAACTGTGGTGAAGTCTGCGGAGTCGTAGGAATGGGCCAGGAAGAAGTAATGCAGCCCGCCGAACAGGCCCGCCAGGCCCACACACAGCCAGGCTGTGGGCGTGAGGCGAGAGAACACGTCGCCAAAAAATTCCCCGGCGGTGACAGCGACCGCCCCGAGAACAATAACGATGATAAGCGACCGCAGCAGAAACGCCGCCCTGTCGGTCTGTCCTCGGGTAAGCAGATTCCACGCCGCGTGGCCGACAGCGGACCCCAACACCAGAACTAGGACGGCGGTATTCATTCAACGGCCTCAGCAGATGACTCTCAGCGGCCGCACAACAGCTATTCGACGGCAGCCGGTCGCTGTGGGATAAGTCGCCTCTTTTACGGCATCGTCTCCTTGTGGTCAACACTCATGGTTGGCGTAGAGCCCCCGTCGGAGGTCAGGCATGTTGACATTCGCATCTGGTTGTCTTAACGTTTGCGCCGCTAAGTATGCGGGCGGGCAACTGCCGGACGGACGGCATTTGCCAAGGAGAGCAGAGATGACCGCTGAGAGCGCGCCGCAGGCGCTCAGTAACTACGTTAACGGCCAGTGGACGCCGTGCCGCAGTGGCGACGAAGCGGAAGTGCGCAACCCGGCGACCGATGAGGTGCTGGCAACCTACCGCCCCGCCGACACGAAGGTGACCAGCGAGGTCATCGAATCGGCGGCTGCGTCCTTCTCCGCCTGGCGCGCAACACCGCCCCTGGAGAGAGCCCGGCTGCTCATGAAGCTCAAGGGCCTGCTGGATGCCCACCACGCTGAGATCGCAAAGGTGCTTTCGCTTGAGCATGGCAAGACATATCGCGAGGCCCGGCTGGAGGTTGAACGCGGCATCGAGAACATTGAGGTCGCCTGCAGCGTGACGACGATGATGCAGGGCGATTTTCTGGAAGACGCCGCCGAAGGCATAGACGAATACGCTATCCGCCAGCCGCTGGGAGTATGCGCAAGCCTTAACCCGTTCAATTTTCCGGCGATGATCCCCTTGTGGTCGCTGCCGTATGCGCTGGCGTGCGGCAACTGCATGATCGTCAAGGCCTCGCCGCGGGTGCCGATGACAGCCTCGAAGATATTCGAACTGATAGACCAGGCCGGCTTTCCCCCGGGCGTTGCGAGCCTGGTCATAGGCGGAGCGGAAACGGGTGAGGCCATCATCTCACATCCGAACATCAAAGCCATCACGTTCGTCGGCTCGACCGCCGTCGGCAAGATTGTCTACGAACAATCCGCCAGGCACGGCAAGCGGGTGCAGTGCGGCGCAGGCGCCAAGAACTACGGCGTCGTCATGTCGGATGCGAACCTCGACAAGGCGGTAAGCAACCTGATCGCCTCGGCGATGGGCTGCGCGGGACAGCGCTGCCTTGCCCTTGCCGGCGTAATCGCCGTCGGCGACGTTTACGAGAAGCTCCGCGACCGCCTGCTGGCAGCAGCCAAGGGGCTGAAGGTGGGTTTTGCCCTTGATGAAGGCGTGCAGATGGGGCCGGTCATAACACGTGAAGCTCAGCACCGAATAGAAGGCTGGATTCAGAAAGGCGCCGCCGAAGGAGCGAAGGTGCTCCTTGACGGCCGGGGGCTGGCCGTTGACGGTTATCCTGACGGCTACTGGGTAGGCCCAACACTGCTGGACGGCTGTGAGCCCGAGATGAAGGTGGCCACCGAGGAAATCTTCGGGCCGGTGCTTTGTATGGTGCGTGCGAAGGACCTGGATGAAGCCATCGGCATGGTCAACACCAGCCGATACGGCAATGCGGCCGCACTTTACACATCGAGCGGCGCAGCGGCGCGGAAGTTCCGTTACGAAGCGAACGCGGGCAACATCGGCATCAACATAGGCGTTGCGGCGCCGATGGCATACTTTCATTTCGGCGGGCAGAAGGATTCCTTCTTCGGTGTGCTGCACGTGCAGGGGCGGGACGGATTTGAGTTTTTTACCGACGCGAAGGTGTGCGTCGAGAGGTGGTATTAGAAACCGATGGTTGCAGGCCGCGCTGAATAGCGCGGCCTATGGGACAAGGAATGAAAGATGACTGAGTTCACATATCAGCGCCAATACCGCGGCAAGATAAAGGCAGTGCTGCTGGACTGGGCAGGCACAACACTGGACTATGGGTGCTACGCACCGGCGGTGGTTTTTATTGAAGTCTACAAGCGACAGGGCGTGGAGATAACAATGGCTGAGGCTCGCGAGCCGATGGGCGCGCACAAGAAGGTGCACATTCGCCAGATCTCGCAGAACCCGGCCGTCGCCAAGCGATGGGAGGCCGTCCACGGCCGCCCGCCTTGCGAAGAGGACGTCGAGAAGATGTTCGCAGAGTTTGTGCCGCTCCAGATAGCGTGTCTGGCCGACTATGCCGATCTGATCCCCGGCACGCTGGAGACCGTAGCTGCCTGCCGTAAGCGCGGCATCAAGATCGGCTCAACGACCGGGTACACAACGGAGATGATGGAGGTGCTGATGAAGGAGGCGGCGGAGCGCGGATACGAGCCGGATTCGACGGTGTGCGCCGCCCAGGTGCCCGCCGGCCGACCGGCCCCGTGGATGTGTCTGGAAAACGCCAAGCTGTTGGGGGTTTATCCGATGGAATCGTGCGTCAAGGTCGACGACACCCTGCCGGGCATCGCCGAGGGCTTGAATTGCGGAATGTGGACGATAGGCCTGGCCAAGACCGGCAATGAAATCGGGCTGAACGAGAAGGAAATCGCCGATCTTCCGCCCGACGTTTATGAGCGAATGATTACCCGGGCCTACACGCGAATGACGCAAGCTGGGGCACACTACGTCGTGGACGAGATCAGCCAGATTCTGCCCTGCCTGGATGATATCGAGCGGCGCCTTGCCCGAGGCGAGAGGCCATGAGCAGTGGGCATCTGCCCGGCCGGCATGAAGCTGATGATTAACAAGAAGCGCAGTGGGCTGGGACACGTCTGCCCTGCCTGCCAGCAGCTAGGCGAGAGGCAGGAATCCACCTTACGTTCTTATATACTCCATTTTTCCTCGTGACGGGCGACTATATCAGGGCGTCACATTCATATCGTGCAACGTTCGGCCGATCGCGCCGAGCAGCGACTGAATGTCCTCCGGGAAGATTCTGCCGATGTTGCCGATGCGGAAGCACTCGGCCTGCGTCAGCTTGCCGGGATAGATGACATAGCCTTGGTCACTGAGACGGCGATAGAAGTCTTCGAAGTCGAAGTTGGCGTCGGCTGGATAATGGAACGTTGTGATGATGTAGCCCATGTATTCGGGCTTGAGGTAGGGACGAAAGCCCATCGCTTTCATGCCTTTCATCAGGAGGCGGAAGTTCTCCTTGTAGCGTTTGGCTCGGCCGTCCACGCCGCCTTCGGCTTCCAACTCCAGCAGCGCCTGATGAAACGCCAGTAGCGAGCTGGTGGGCGGAGTGAAGCGAAACTGCCCGCTGCTTTCCAGGCCTTCGTACTGGGCCAGCAGGTCCATCGTCAGCGACCGCGCCCAGCCGCGCGTTTTTTTCAGCGTATCTAGCCTTGCGAGGATGAAGCTGAACCCGGGCACGCCCTCGATGCACTTGTTGGCTGACGACACGAGGTAGTCCACGCGGCAGTCAGTCAGGTCGGTCGGCACGGCGCCGAAGCAGCTCATCGCGTCGACGAAGAACACTTTGCCGGCGGCAGCCACAACGTCGCCGATTGCCTTCAGTGGGTTCATTATGCCGGTTGTCGTCTCGCAGTGCGTAACGCAGATATCGGTGATGGCGGGGTCGGCGGCGAGCTTGTCGGCAACGGCGGCCGGGGATACGGGGCAGTCCTCGGCGAACTCCAGGGCCTCGACGTCGATATTGAGCATCTTGGTCATTTGCACGACCCGCCGGCCGTAAGCGCCGTTGACAGCCACCAGCAGCTTGCCGCCGGGCGGAACGGTAGAGGCGACGACAGACTCCAGCCCGAACGTACCGCTGCCCTGCTGCAGGATTGCGGTGTAGTTCTTCTCGCTCGTCTGCCCCACCGCCAGCAGGCGGCGGCGGATATCGCGGACCATTTCAATGAACTCCGTGTCCCGTGAGCCGAGGTCTCGGAGCATCGCCTGCTTGACAGTGGGGCTGGTCGTGAGTGGCCCGGGCGTAAAGAGCAGCTTGTCCTTCCAGCTCGGTACGGGAAATATCTCGTGCGGCATTAATTGGTCCCTATGGTGTCGTTGGTTGTCCGCCGATTAAACCGGGCGGGCGACACGGGTTCGAATACTCGCCCAAACACTGCGCGATGTCAATGGGGAACCTCTGCGGTAGCCTGAGCGGGACATCTGCGGCGGCGACCTGCCGATTTGGCTGGCGACGGCTGGGCGGGGCGAGGCCTTTTTCATTGTAAGCTACTTTCGTGAAGATATTTACGTGGTCGGCCTGCCTGTGGCATGGCTGTTGCACATTAGTCTTGTGGATATGTAAGAAAACACGCCGGCGGGTGCCGGCGAAGATCACTACAGAACAGAATGTTGGGAGGTGTGAACCATGGCTAATGCGCCAATCACAAGAAGGGTAGGCTCCAGGCTATCGCGGTTTCACGACGACATGGACGAACTGATGGGTCGGTTTTTCGGCGACTGGAACATCGGGGAGGACTTCTTCCACCCGGCATTGGACATCGCCGAAGACAAGAACGCCTTCACGCTGAAGGTTGATCTGCCGGGCGTCAAGGCCGAGGACATCGACATCCAGGTCCACGGCAACCGCCTTGCCCTTTCCGGCCGCAGGGATGAGCGGAAAGAGAAGTCCGAAGAGAACTACTACCACGTCGAGCGCCGCAGCGGTATGTTCCGGCGTGAGGTTGTTCTGCCGGTGGACGTGGACTCCGAGAACATCGAAGCCAAGCACAACGACGGCGTGCTGACCATCACGCTGCCCAAGAGCGAGCGTGCCAAGGCCAGGAAGATCGAGGTAAAGAAGTAAGCCGTTCAGAAGCGCCGTCGAGCGGCGGCAGGATTAAGGCAATGGCTAGTCTTCGCCTTCTAAGACGGCCATGAAGGCCTTCTGCGGGATCTCGACGTTGCCGACCATCTTCATTCGTCGCTTGCCGGCCTTCTGTTTTTCGAGCAGCTTGCGTTTTCGGGTGACGTCGCCGCCGTAGCACTTGGCGGTGACGTTCTTTCGCAGGGCCTTGATGGTCTCACGAGCGATGATCCGCGAGCCGACGGCGGCCTGGATGGGGATTTCGAACAAGTGCCGCCCGATCTCCCGCCTCAGGCGGATGATGAGCCGGCGGCCACGGGTGTCGGCCTTGCTTCGATGGCAGATTACTGAAAGAGCGTCAACCTTCTGCTCGTTGACGAGGATGTCCAGCTTCACGAGGTCGTTGGCGCGGTAGCCGATGACCTCGTAGTCCATCGTGCCGTAGCCGCGCGTGGCGCTCTTGAGCTTGTCGTAGAAGTCGTAGATGATCTCCGACAGCGGGAACTCATACGTCAATATCACGCGGTCTGAGGAGAGGTACTCGGTTTTTCTGTAAACGGCTCGCCGTTCTTCGGCGAGCTGCATGACGCCGCCGATGGCGTCGGAGGGGATGATCAGGTCCACGCGGACGATGGGCTCGCGGATTTCCTGGATGTAGTTGGGCTCAGGCAGGTCGCCGGCGGAGTCCACCTCGACGATGCTGCCGTCAGTTTTGAGCACCTGGTAAGGCACGGTCGGGGCGGTCTGAACGACCTCGATATCGTGCTCGCGTTCAAGCCGCTCCTGGACTATCTCCATGTGCAGCAGGCCGAGGAACCCGCAGCGGAAGCCGAAGCCCATGGCGTCGGAGCTGATGGGGACGAACGTCATCGACGCATCGTTAAGCTGAAGCTTCTCCAGCGCGTCCCGCATGGCGGGAAACTGGGTGCTTGGCCCGGGGTAGAAATCGCTGAAGACCATCTGCTGTGGAGGGCGGTATCCGGGCAGCGGTTCATCGGCGGGGCTGGCGGCCTGGGTGATGGTGTCGCCCACATGCACCGAGGCGACGGTGCGGATGTTGGCCACCAGGTAGCCCACCTCCCCGGCTGACAGCGATTTTACCTGTCGTGGGGCGGGGCAGAACTTGCCGAGCTCCGACACCTGGTAGGTCTGCCCAGCGCCCATCATCAGCACTTTGTCGCCCACGGATATGCGGCCGTCGAAGAGGCGGACATAGACTATGACACCGCGGTAGTCGTCATAGTCGCTGTCGAATATCAGGGCCTTGGCGGGCCCATCCGGCGAGCCGCCCGGCGGGGGAACTTGCCTGACGATCGCATCGAGCATCTCCTCGATCCCCTCGCCGGTCTTGGCGGAGGTGAATATGCAGTTCTCGGCCGGTTCGGCGATGAGGTTCTCGATTTCCATGGCGACGTCTTCGGGCCTGGCTGTCGGCAGGTCGATCTTGTTGACCACGGGCACCAACACCAGGCCATCCCTGTTGGCAAGGTGGGCATTTGCGACGGTCTGGGCCTCCACGCCCTGGGCGGCGTCAACGACGAGGACAGCGCCGTCGCAGGCGGCCAGGGCCCGGCTGACTTCGTAGTGAAAATCCACGTGGCCGGGCGTGTCGATAAGGTTGAGCATGTACGTCTTGCCGGCGTGCTGGTAGTTTATCGTCACGGCCGAGGCTTTGATCGTGATGCCTCTCTCGCGTTCGAGGTCCATGTCGTCCAGCAACTGGTCGTGGAACTCTCGCTGTGTAATCGCCCCGGTAAGCAGAAGCATGCGGTCGGCGAGTGTGCTCTTGCCGTGATTAATATGGGCAATGATGCTGAAGTTTCGGATGAGGCTCTGATCCATAAAGCATCGATTGTACCCGATTCGGCTTGGCTGACAAGCGACGGTCTATCGCGGTGAGGCCGCGTCCAGCGCAGCGGTGAGGTCATCGTGTGAGAATTTTCCCGGCAGGCGGATCGGCAAGCCGGCGCCCGGGGGGTACACGACCGTCAACGGAGGCGCTCCGCCCAGCCGCCGGTAGAGCAAGTCCTCAGCCGGCGAACCCCTGTCGGAAACGTCGCCTTTCATCGTCACTACATCCCTGTCGAGAAGTTCCGTGGCCACGGCCGGGTCGTTATAGATGAAATGGTCTATTATCGGGCATGATGCGCACCATGTGGCCGAGAACTTCACCAGCACGGTATGTCCTTCCTGCCGGGCTTCGAATATACGCGCCTCGCTGAAGGGTTCGAACTTCACCGCCAGTGGTTTCGGTGCCGGGAGCAGCCAAAAGCCAGATGCGGCGACAATGACAACCGCCGAGCCGCGGATCGCAAGCTTGCGCAGCAGAGGTGCGTCGTAGCGCACCCACACACCCCACACCCACAGACCAAAAGCCAGCAGTACCCCAAAGCCGGTGACACGCATTATGTATGTGGTCTCGCTCAAAGTGCCGATAAGCCAAGCAGCAACAGCCAGAACGGCAAAGCCCATCGCCTGCTTGAGCAGCTCCATCCAGCGGCCGGGCTTGGGAAGCTTCTTCAACAGAGACGGGAACGTCGCCAGCAGCGCGTGAGGCAAGGCCATGCCTACGCCCACAATCAGAATCGCCAGCGTCCCCAGCCAGATCGGTTTAATCGACGCCCACCCCAACACAGCCATCAGCGTGGCGAAGCTGCAGGGCGTAGCCAGGACGGCCATCATCAGCCCCATGCCCATCGAGCCCAGATGGCTGCCTGCGCGGGCGGAGACGCCGGTATCCACGGCCGCTATCTTGCGAGGAACGAGAACGTTGAACACGCCGAACAGATTGCATGCCAGGGCGATCATCAGCATCGCTAAGCCGATGCGAAAAGCTCCGAACTGGAAGTGCCTGCCCCAAAAGAACTCCTGTGTAGCCAGTTGAAGGATAATGTTGATCACGCCAAGGCCCAGAAAGAACAGCATGATGCCGCCTGCGAACGCCAGCCCCAGGGTCACGAAGCGCCGCCGCCGGCCCCGGGCGGCATCGACGATGGACATAATGCGAATCGGCACAACCGGCAGCACGCACGGCATGACGTTGAGGATGAGCCCGGCCAGCAGCGCCAAGGCCAGTCCGGTCCAGATCGACCAGTCAGCGACATCGGGCATTTCGCCGGCTCCGGCGGCAGCCACGACAGTCGGGTGGGCGCCATGCAGCGCCCGCAGCTGGTCAAGTGTCATCGCCTCGTCCATGCCCGCAGCCAGCGCGTCGGTCCAGGCCTCATTCGCCGCCGACCGGTCGGCCACTTGCACTGCGGCGGTGACGGTCTCGTGGAGGGGGAGGCACTGGAAGCCTGTATCACTGCACAACAGGCCGTTTATGGTTATTGAGAGACTTTTCTCGCCGATTTCGGCGCCTGGTGAGACCCTTGCGGGAACATAGATGACCGTTTCGTCTTCGTAGACGTTGTTGACGATAGTCTTACCCGGTCCGATTTCTGTAATGTGCGGGTGGTCACCGAGCCAGCGCGGCTCGGCGATTTCTATGTCGTCGGCCTCAGCGGCGACCGAGCCGCCTATCGGGGTGAACAAGTCGCTGACGCCGGGGTCCGGGCTGTAGAACACCCAGCCAGGGTCGATCTTCAGCCTTATGGCGATGTGGAAACCGTCGCCCGGTCGGACCGTAGCCAGGCTGTTGATCGCATCAGCGTGGAAGTATTGCGACCCGGGCGACAACAGCTGGTTTTCACCAGCAGAGCTCTGCAAGCCCGGCGGGAACGGCGGCTGGTCGAACTGAGCCGCAACCGGGCCAGCCAGGAGTATCAGCACAACAGCCAACGTCGATATTCGCCTGCCCATCCTGTCCATCCCAATTCCCAGCTACGGATTTTACATGAGCGATCCTTTTGGCACAGAATCATCTGGGATTTCGTTAAGGAATTCCAGCGTACGTTGGTTACAATCTTTGTGGCTGGCCACTTGGACCGGCTAAGGGAAAGCGTCGATGACTCGCAAGTTTCTGGTGATTATCCTTCTCGTGGCGGGATGGTCGAGCATGGCGGCAGGGGATATCGTCTATATGCGAGACGGCAGTAAGCACGAAGGTGTCGTGCGACAGGAGGGCGAGATCGTCTTCGTCGAGACCAGCGATGGCGTCGTGGAACTGCCAGCTGATCAGGTAGTCTACATATCAGTGGTCGCCCCACCCCTTCCACAAGTGGTTGAGAGTCCAACCGAAGACAGCACGCTTGCCCCCAACCTCACGCCGGAGGCAGCAGTTGACCTGCCACCGCCGCCGACGGTTAGTTCGGGCGACTTCACCGGCGGGATTGTGCCTGCAGCCGAGACTTTCTCGCTGGATAAGGCCGTCATGCCTGAATCAATCGTGTTCTCCCTGATGCGTCAGGCCGATGCTGCCAGTGGCATTCGACAGACGCTGGAACTCCACACGCAGATCGAGCAGTGGCAGGCTGCCGCCCACGACCGACAGCGACGCGTCGCCGGGCAGTGGCGCAGGCCGGGGGATTTCACATTGGGCCGACAGCGATATGAGGAGCTGCTTGCCGACGCCAAGAATGTCGCCCGGGAGCTCAAGGAGGTCGAGGATACCGACCCACGAGCCGAAGCCAAGCGGGCCGAAATCCGCGGCAGGTTGAACGCAAAGCTCCTCCGCGCTTCGGGCGTGTGGCTTGACGACGAGACCCGTATGTTCCTGACTGGCATCGCCCATTACCAGACGGCGTCGTACAGCAAGGCTGTCGAGGCCTTCGACAATTGCCGCACAGGTCATCCTTTCGTGGCAGCCTATCAGCAGGGCTTCGGCATGGCGCTGATGGAGTTCGGCGGGAGGGAACTTGACGCCCTGGAAGCCTGCCTGAATGAGTTGAAACTGCACCCCAACAATCCCTTGGCCCTGCTGCGGGTCCAACAGGCAATGCAGAACGTGCCCGGCGTGCAGACAAAGGACGAACGTTTTGTCGAGGCCAATGAATATATCAGTGAGTATCCCGAATCGGCTTTCCGCGCCCAGCCCAGCAAGACGACGATTTGGCATATGCCTGGGAATAAGGGCTGGCTTGCGCCAGAGGCAATGTTGCCCGTGCCGACCTATGACAGGCTGGTATATCGTCAGGGCGTGGCCGTGCCGCTCAGTGCCAACACGTTGATTGTAGACCGTGAGGTCGTCCGTAATGCGCTGGAGATTTACATCCTGATCGACGAGAAGACAATTGTCTCGGCAACGGTGCTGCCGCCTGGCAACTCAGACAGCGACGTCCTGAGGTCGCTGTCGCTCATCCGCACTAATGAGGCGGAGTTCCAACCCGTAGCCGCCAGCGAAAATGCGCAGTTCATTGAGGGCAGCGCTGTCATCAGCTACGGGTTGAGCATCTTTCCGGAGATGGGCACCGAGCCGCGCCAGATCGTCACCAAGATCACTGCCGCTTTGGAGGGCCGCGCGATACAACTCGGTGCGGGGCTGGCGGCGGGGGAGTCAGCGGCGCCAGTGCTGACGGGCGACAGGCGGCTGGTGGGCTTCCTGGCTGGTCGCACGGACTTCAGGAAGGAAGGAGGCGGTGAGGACGTGCTGATCCCCGTGAGCGAGCTGGCCGAGTTGGTAAAGCGGGGTGGGAAGACGTCGGGATATTCCTCTTCATCGAATTTGAGGCGGCAGTCTGAACCGGTTAAGACAGAGGCGATGAGCTTCGTGGTGTATTGCATCTCCAGCGAAACGCTGGACTAGCCGCCGTTGACTCATCGGAGGCCGATATTGCCTTGCGTCCTCATGTTGCCCAAGATACAGTTCGGTTTCCGCCAATAAGGGCGGCGTTCTCATCCGGAGCTTTCATGGACAGTTTGCGCAGAGCCGACCCCGAAATCGCAAAAGCCATCGATGCAGAGGTGGCCCGCCAGGCTGAGACCATAGAGCTGATCGCCTCGGAGAACCACGTATCGGCGCCGGTGCTTACCGCCCTCGGGACGGTTCTTACCGATAAGTATTCAGAGGGCTACCCCGGGCGGCGCTACTACTGCGGATGCGAGAATATCGACACCATCGAACAGTTGTGCATAGACCGGGCGAAGAAACTTTTCGGCGCTGATCATGCCAATGTCCAGCCGCACTGTGGGACCAGCGCAAACCTCGCCGTATATATGGCCGCTCTCAAGCCCGGCGACAAGATCATGGGCATGCACATTGAGCACGGAGGCCACCTTTCGCACGGACTAAACATCAACTTCTCCGGCCGGTGGTTCCAAGCTGCGCACTACGGCGTCAACCGCAAGAGCGAGATGCTGGATATGGACGAGGTCCGCCAGGCCGTGCTGAAGGAACGGCCGAGTATGCTGATAGTAGGCGCCTCCAGCTACCCCAGGATGATAGACTTTGAGGGGTTCGGTGAAATTGCTCGTGAGGCGGGTTGCCTGCTGCTGGCGGATATAGCCCACATCGCTGGGCTCGTCGTCGGCGGGGTCCATCCCAACCCGATGCCGTACTGTGACTTCGTAACGACGACAAATCACAAGACGCTCCGGGGGCCCAGAGGCGGCATCATACTGTGCCGTAGGCAGTTCGCCCGAGCTATAGATCAGGCTGTATTCCCCGGAATGCAGGGAGGCCCGTTGCCGCACGTGATAGCCGCAAAGGCCATTGCGTTCCAGGAGGCGATGCAGCCGGAATTCAAGTGGTATGCCGCCGCGATCGTCGCCAATGCCAAGGCCCTGGCCGAGGCAATGGTTCAGCGAGGTTGGCGACTGGTAACGGGCGGCACGGACAACCACCTGATGTTGATTGACCTCCGCAGCCGTGATGAGCACCTCACCGGGCACGTCGCCGCCCAGTGGCTGGCCGCGGCGGGTATTATCAGCAATAAGAACGTCGTCCCGTTCGATACGCGCGGCCCGAAGGAGACCTCGGGCCTGAGGCTCGGCACGCCGGCCGTCACTACTCGCGGCATGCGTCCCGATCAGATGAATAAGCTGGCCGACTGGATCGACCGGATACTTTCCAGCGCAGGCAGCGAAGAGGTAATCAGACAAGTCCGCGGGGCTGTCAGAGAATTCTGCAAGCAATTCCCCATCCCCGCACAGCGAGAATGACCTTTAGATTATCGAGGACCGGCCATGAATGAGATATATCGCATCCTCGACGTGAACTTCAACCGGGCCCGCGAGGCCCTGAGAGTCGCCGAAGACTGCGGGCGGTTTGCCCTTAACGATCCGGCCATAACCGCAACCGCCAAAAACCTTCGCAGCGAACTCAAGGAAGTCCTCGATGCCCTGCCGGCCGAGAAGCTCATTGCAGCCCGCGACACCCCCGGAGACACCGGTACGGAACTCACCAGTCCCACCGAGAGGAGGCGCGAGGGCATCGCGGATGTGGCCATCGCCGCTTGCAAACGCCTGTCCGAAAGCTTGCGAACGATCGAGGAGTACTGCAAGGTTATAGCGCCTCAGTGCACGCTGAACGTGGAACGTATGCGCTACAACGCCTACACGCTGGAGCAGAGGCTTACAAACCGCCTGATGGTCGCTGGACGAATGACTGAGGCGGGCGTCTATGTGATCATCTCACGCTCCATGTGCAAGGGAAGCCTGCTGCAGATCGCCCGCGCGATTCTTGCAGGCGGCGCGAACGTGCTCCAATTGCGAGAGAAGCACATTCCCGACAAGGAATTTCTCGCGACGGCGGCAGAGCTTCGCGAGTTGACTGACGAAATGGACCGCCTGTTCATAGTCAACGACCGACCTGACATCGCAGCAATTGTCGGCGCGGACGGCGTACACCTCGGGCAAGATGATTTACCGATATCCGAGGCCCGCCGTCTGTTGCGGCCTGGGGCGATCGTCGGCCGGTCCACACATTCTCTCGCGCAGGTGAGGGCAGCGGTCAACGAGGGAGCTGACTACATCGGATTCGGCGCTATATTCCCGACGGATACGAAAGACAATTCCATCGTCGTCGGGCCGGAAGCGCTAAAAGAGGTTCTGGCTGAAGTATCGCTGCCGGTAGTGGCTGTCGGCGGGATCACAGCGGCCAACGTGCCGCAACTGAAGGCTGTGGGGGCCAAGTGCGTAGCCGTCAGCTCAGCCATTTGCACCGCAAAAAACCCCAAGTCTGCCGTCGCCGAAATAGCCGCCGCTTTGAGGGGGTAGGCCTTCAAGTCGCTGCCGGGGACTTCTATATTCCCCTAGGCGCAAAAAGTGGGCGGCCTGCGTTGACGATGCGCGGGGGGGGACGCACCGCCAATCTGCAAGCCACCCATGTTATTCAGATAGCAAATCCCTTGATTCTGCAACTCAAAGGGCTATGTTGCCACTATGCCCTACTAGTACCATTACCCTATGATCTTGTCAAGTATTTCCCGCCACAATAACCGGGCGGCGAGTCTAACTGCACAACACAGCCGTCCCGAGAACGACGAGTGACAGTAACGGTAATCCACCCCCAAAAAAAACGAAAAATTTTATTTTCACGCCTTCTTTTTCCGCTTCTTGCCCCGGGGTGACTCGTCCTTCTTCAAAGCTGCCGCCAGAAGCTGGTCCACATTTGAGACGAACTCAAACCGTAGTTCTTTTTTGACGTCATTCGGCACATCCGGCATGTCTTTCTCGTTCCGCTTGGGAAGAACAATCGTCTTCACCCCGGCTCGCCGGGCAGCCAAGGACTTTTCCTTGATGCCGCCAACCGGCATCACTAACCCGCGCAGAGTTATTTCTCCCGTCATAGCCACGTCGGACTTGACGGCTCGGCCTGTCAGCAGGCTGGTAAGCGCGGTGAATATTGCTCCCCCTGCCGAGGGCCCGTCCTTGGGTATCGCCCCTGCCGGCACGTGGACGTGTATGTCCTGTCCCGCCAGGGCCGGTACGTCTATGCCAAGGGCCTGGCCACGACTCTTGACCAGGCTCATCGCCGCCTGGGCGGATTCCTTCATCACTTCGCCGATTTGCCCAGTCAAGGTAAGCTGCCCCTTGCCCGGGTACATCGTGGCCTCCACGAAGAGAATCTCTCCACCCGTGGGCGTGTAGGCCAAGCCCGTCGCCACGCCGGGCTGGCTGGTCCGCAGCGCAAGCTCGCCCTCATACTTCACCGGCCCTAGAAGCTCCCTGACCAGCGCAGGGGTGATGGTCCGGGAACGGACCTTGCCGGTGGCGATCTTGGCTGCCACGCCGCGGCAGACCGTGCCGATCTGTCGTTCAAGCTCACGAACGCCAGCCTCGCGAGTGTAGCTCTCAATGATCAAATTCACAGCCGGCTCCCGCCATTTCGCCTGTGCGGCATCCAGACCGTTGTCCTTCAACTGACGCTTCACGAGATACTTCATAGCTATGAAAAGCTTCTCGCGATGCGTATAGCCGGGCAGTTCGATTATCTCCATGCGGTCCCGAAGGGCCGGGGGAACGGGTTGCAGGTAATTGGCCGTCCCTATGAACATGACCTTGGACAGATCGAACGGCATGTTGAGGTAGTGGTCCTGAAAACTGAAGTTCTGGGCGGGATCCAGCACCTCAAGCAACGCAGAAGTGGGATCACCCCGGAAGTCAGCACCGACCTTGTCCAGCTCGTCGAGCATGAATACCGGATTGTTCGTGCCGGCCTTGCGAATTTCCTGGATGATCCGCCCGGGCATGGCGCCTATATACGTCCGCCGGTGTCCGCGAAGCTCCGCCTCGTCCCGCATGCCGCCAAGACTCATTCGGATGAACTTCCGGTCAAGCGCACGGGCGATAGACTGTCCCAGCGAGGTCTTGCCCACTCCGGGCGGCCCGACAAAGCAAAGGATGGGCCCGCGCGACTCGGGCGCCAACTTTCGAACGGCCAGATACTCAAGCACACGACGCTTGACCTGCTCCAGGTCATAGTGATCCCGGTCAAGGATACGCTCAGCACGGTTGACATCGAGCTTATCTTTGGTGCTTTTTGACCACGGCAGTTCCGTCATCCAGTCCAGGTAGGTGCGGATGACGTTATACTCAGGCGATGCCGTTGGGATGCTTTCAATCCGCGAAAGTTCGCGAAGGCATTCATCGCGGACATCCTTGCTCATGCCGGCGGCCTCTATTCGCTCGCGGAGGTGCTTGACCTCGGCGGCTTTGTCATCGAGCTGGCCCAGTTCTTCCTGTATGGCCTTGAGCTGTTCCTGCAGGAAGAATTGCCGTTGCGACTCGCCTATGTTTGCCTTGATCTGATTCTGGATCTTGCCCGACATCTCAAGCACGTCCACCTGGTGTTGCAGAGCGCCGCTGAGAATCCGCAGACGGGTGTTGACATCCAATTCCGTCAGCAGCCTTTGTTTGTCCGGCAGGGGCAGATCCATGTTCGAGGCAAGGAAGTCTGACAGCGCGCCGGGACTGTCAATGTTGTCCAGAATTAATGCAGCCTCGTCCGGCACGCCGGGAGAAAGAGCTATCACGCGTCGAGCCATGTTCTGCACGTTGACTACCAGTGCTTCAGTCTCGGTCGTATTGACAACGTGATCGGTCAGTACTGTGACTTTTGCTTTTAGGTACGGGTCCCGCGAAACCCACTCCTCGATGTGCACTCGCTGCAAGCCGCGAAGGATGACGCTCTGCGTTCCGTCTTCAAGGCGAAGCAGCTTCAGCACCATTACCGCCGTTCCGGTCGTGAAAAGGTCACTGGGAGCAGGATCCTCCACTTCGGGGCGCTTTTGGCAAACAACTACAAGGGTTTTCTGTTGAGGCAGAAGGTCGTCCAGGAGCTGTCGCGATCTTGCACGACCCACGCTCAGAGGCACTACCATACCGGGAAAAACTACCATGTTCCGCACAGGCAGCACCCCCGTCACTTCAGGGATAATAGCCGCCCCTTCGCCCTGTACACCGTCGCCGCCTTCGCCCAATCGGATCACTATGCCGCCGGGGGGTTCACTGTCATTTATCGAAGGCCTTTTCTCAACTTGCGCCATCCATCATCCCTTAGGTCTTCTTGGGCAGCTTGATCCACAGCAGGCCTTGCCGATAAACGGCCGAGATTCCTTCAGTGTCCACATTCTCAGGAATAGGCAGGTCGCGGGCAAATCGCCCGTGATCGATCTCCATAGCGTGCAAGCGCACCGTACCGGTCGGCTGATCGACAACCGGCGAAGGTCTGGTCCCCGATAGGGCCAGCACCTGTCCCCGGACCTCCAGGTCGATAGCTTCGGGGCATATGCCCGCCAGATCGGCAATCAAATAAACTGACGCGTCGTCCTCATAACAGTCGACGGCGGGCGACCAGGTATCCCCCGGATAAAGCGGCCGAAATTGTCTGCCGGCAATCTTATCGACCCATCGTTCGATCTTCATTTCACTCATCGTGATTCGCTTGTGTTCCATTGATCACAGCTTCCCGCGACAGCGATAATTCTATCCCCCCGTCAGCTAGACAGACAGTGCGAGTATCATCAGGTGCCGGCTTCGCCACCGCTTCCATTCTACACCATGTCCACCCGAAGCCAAGGGTTTTCCGCCGGTTACTCGTCGTCCGGTATATTTGACGGCCCGATAAATACATATCGCGCGCCGTCGGGCGTCTGGACGCGGAGACGGACGCCCTCTTGGCCCTCCGCAGCGTCAAGAAGTTCTGCGAACTTCTCCGCCGTCGCCACGGGGGTTTCCCCGACGTGTGTTATCACCATGCCCGTCCGAAGCCCTGCCTCGGCTGCATCCGATCCCGGCGATACTTCGGTAATCAGCACACCTTGCAGATCCTGCTCGATCCCAAGGCGCTCGGCTAGCGATGGTGTCAGCGTTGCAACCTTCAGCCCGTAATCCGAAGCAGGTTCCGATTCCTGCGGCTTTTCACCGGCAACCGCCATGCTTGTTGGTTGGGCAACTACTGTAACTTCAAATGTCATCTTCTTGCCATCCCGGTAGGCCTCAAGCGGCACGGTCTGGCCAGGGCGAATTGCCGCCACCTCGTTACGGAGTTCCCTTACGTTGTGCACCAGCTTACCATCGACCGACACGATGAAGTCGCCGGGCTGCAGCCCTGCCTCCGCCGCCGGCGTGTCCGGCTGGATCTGAGTAACCAGAGCACCGTCACTGTTCGGCAAGCCGAAACTCCTGGCCAGTCTCTCGTCAGCGTCTTGGATCATCACTCCAAGGAATCCGCGGACAACGCTGCCTGTGGTGACCAGTTGGTGCATGACATCGGCGGCCATGTTTGATGGTATGGCAAAACCAATCCCCTCGTTTCCGCCGGAAGAAGAGGCAATGGTGTTATTGATGCCTATCACCTCGCCCAGCATGTTGACCAGCGGCCCCCCTGAATTGCCGCGGTTTATGGCCGCATCAGTCTGAATTGAATCCTCGTACATGCCCGGGCCGTTGATCTGTCGTCCTTTGGCCGAAACTATGCCCGCAGTGACCGTCCTCTGCAGGCCCCGCGGAGAGCCTATCGCAAGGACCCAGTCGCCTACTTCGACGGAATCGCTGTCACCCAACGGAGCATCGATCAAGCCGTCGGCCTTGATCTTTACGACCGCAAGGTCGGTCTGACTGTCCGTTCGCACCCACTCGGCGACAACCGTCCGCCCGTCATATAATTTGATCTCCACCTCATCAGCGTCTGCGACGACGTGGTTGTTCGTAAGGATATAGCCCTCCTCAGCATTGACTATCACACCGCTGCCCAGGCCATGGGCGAAGTACTCCCTGGGCTCGATATCGGGCATGGGAATAAGCGGGCCGCCGAACGGCGAATTCTCCCCGAAGTGCCGGCGTATAAGCTCCTCCAAGTCGCTGTCGATCGGCGATGCCTTAACCCGCTTGGTTACGCGCATCTCGACCACGGCCGGCTGAACAACGCTGCTAACCGCGCGGAACAGCGGCGACAGCGTGTCCTGCTTGCTCAGTTCAATAAGACGCTCGCGCTCAGCTTGGATCTTACCGGCTTCAACGGCGTAGGCCATCCTCTGCAGCATCTCCGGCCCCACCGTCATTACTGTCGCCAGTGAAATCACGACCAACGCCGGAAGGATCCATCGATTCAGTGACCGGTTCATGACTCTCTCCTCAACTCAATGACTATTTCACCATCAGGCAATGCTCTTGTCTATATACCAAACACTATGCGCCTAATACGGACGACATCGCGGAAAAGTTCTGCAGCGGTCGGCACAAGACCGGCCCTGCCCAGTACCTCCAGCTACCCCACAAGCACGCCCGCCTTCCGCAGCGACAGCAACACCAGCTCTTCCAGCGGCACGTCACTGCATGCGCTGAGGTAAATCGCACCCCGGGACCGGCTGGTTCGTTGGCTTTCGGCCAGAAAAACATTCCACCGCTTATTGTAGGACTTTACTACATCCTCTGTTACGTCGACAGCAAGGGTTTTGCCGTCTTCTGCGTCGATAAGCCGCGCCGGCCCCAGCAACAACGGTCGCGCGAGTTCCGGGGAGTATACCTGCACCACACTTACGTCACAGTGGTGAAGGCTGAGCACTGCCAGCGACTGGGACAGAGCCTGGCCCATGTCCAACAGATCACTTATTACCAGCACGGTAGTGGGGCGGTCCGCCTGGTCGACCAGGCGGCGGACACACCCCAGCAGATCGGTCCGACCGGCTGGGCACAGGCCCGCCAGGAAGTCCAGCACGCCAAGGAGGTTCGCCCCACTGCGGCTCGTATGCAAGGGGGATTGCACCGACTCAGCGAACGGGCATATCCATACCCGCTCCAGCGCCGCCATGGCCACGTACGCCATCGCCGCCGCTACTCTCCGGGCGTAATCAAAGGTGGACAGCGCCCCATACTGGTCGCGCCGGGATCTTGACGTTTGCTCTTGAGCCGGGGCCATTGACGCGGATGTATCCAGTAATATGATCACCCCCGACTCGCTGTGTTCGTGGAATAAACGACGCAGCAGCTTCTCCATGCGGGCATAGTAAGGCCAATCGACAAAGCGAATGTCGTCACCGGTGGCGTAGTGGCGATGGTCGGCGAATTCCAGCCCGTCGCCCAGCCGGCGCGATCGCCTGCCGCCGGCCGATCGTCCACGAGCCAGGCGCTTGGCCATCAGGCTCAGCCGGGCCAACCGGGTGAGGAACTGCTCATCAAAGATCTTCTCTGGTGCCATTGGAGCCATCTTTCGCGTCCCACACAAGAGCCAGTCAGGGCAGGCCGAGCGCCCTGCAATCTTCAGGCTCACTTGCGGCAACTTGATGCTATCATTAGATATCGGCGCAACTCAAGTGCTGGTATTGCCGAGTCGATAGTAGTGAACCAGGAGGCGGCCTTTTTTCCTCAAGCCTGCCGGTCGTAGAGGCCGACTCCACTGATACGGCTTCCTTTTTCGGCCGGGCTGAAACTAATGCAGAAAGGGCTGTTTTATGCCTTACGCTCAGGGCCACTACGCCAACATCGTGACATTCACTCGCTGGGTGTTGGTAGTCACTCTCGGGTTGCTGGTGGTGGCTTTGATCGGCACGATCGCCCTGACGGTGGACGAGATTATCTCCCGAGAGGCCACGGTCAGCTCTTTGACATTGAAGGCGATTGCAGCCTTGGTAGTTATCATGCTCGCCGGCTGGGCCGTCGTCGCCTGCGGAATGGTGCGGGTCATGGTCGCCAATGAGTCGGCCGTCAGTCTGGCAGCCAGTCGTCTTGAACGGCTGGAGACTCTGGCGACCGACCAAGCCGAAACGTCCCGAAAACTGTGCGATCTGGCAAGTATGTCCGAGAAGGCCAAGAGCCTTCTTTACCGCGAGAAGGAGATAGAAACCTTCCGTGAAACGATCAACCACGAGCTCATGCGGCAGGACTTCGCTGCTGCCGAGGCCATGATCGAGGAGATCGACAAGAATATCGGTTACGCCGAGGAGGCCCAGCGGCTTCGCGACCTTGTCGCCAAGAGCCGGGAAGCGACCATAGAGGAACGCCTGGAGGCCGCCATCAAACGAATCGAGAAACTCATAGCCAGCTATGACTGGGCTCGTGCCCTGCGAGAAACCAAACGCCTCACAACCCTGTTCTCCGATGACCAGCGTGTCGCAAGGCTGCCGCAGACAATCCACGCCGCTCGAAACAAGCGCAAGAGGGACCTGCTCCAGGGATATGGCGATGCCGCCCGCAAGAACGATGTCGAACGCAGCATCGAGCTGCTCAAGGAGCTGGACACGTATCTGACGCCGCAGGAGGGCGCCGCCCTGGCCGACTCAGCACGCGGCGTGTTCAAGGCACGGCTTAGCAACCTCGGTGTACAGTTCGCTATTCACGCGGCCGACGAACAGTGGGAAAAGGCCGTCGCTGCCGGCGAGCAAATCATACGCGAGTTCCCCAACAGCAGAATGGCGAACGAAGTGCGCGAGAAGATGGCCGCGTTACGGGCACGCGCATCCGGCGAATAGATCCCCGTTGCTGCACCGCCCTTACCGCTTACAGCCTCTGACGTGGATCCCAGTACCGAATATGAGGCCTATTGCCGCTTGTCGGCGCAACGTCCGGGTTAATTTCCTCGTCCGTGAAGGGCGCTGCGCTTCCGTCAAAGAACACCACACACCCCCTCCCTCCGTGTCGTGCGGTGTCCACCCCCGCGCCAAGAGTCGGATACCACATGGCGTAGCTCCCGGCCCGGTCGCCAAGCCCTGGACGGTATATTGAATCGCCGAAGACTATCAGCTCGGATGAATTCCGGACATAGCTGAATTTGCACCACTTGTCGGGGGTCAGCCCGGCCTCATCGCCCGGCTCCCCATCCGTACCGTCGTAGCGCCCCAGGAACCAGGCATTGTAGCCGTAGCCGACGTGATCGGATGTGAACTCCCAGCCGATCGCCCCCAGTTCGGGGCATTGGAATACCTCTGCCTTGGTGACATAGGACCATATGTCACCCTCCCCCGGGGAGCCCGCGTCACGGTTGGTCTTGTCATACCCCCACCACCGCTGAGGCGAAGGCACGGGCTCCATCTTGTGCGGCGGCAGCACGTCATCGTTACTGTCTTTGTATGCCAGGACCGCGCTTGCCAATTGCTTAAGATTGCTCATGCACGTCGCCCGACGAGAGAACGTCAGTACCTTGGTGAAGGATGGAATCAGAATCGTCGCCAGCAGGCCGATCACCGCAAGAACGGTTATCAGCTCGATCAACGTAAACCCATCTCGACGCTTCATAAAGCAATCTCCTTGGATAAATTACGACTTTCGGCCAACCTGATTATAGTACGGCGCCGCCCAGCCGGCCAGACAAAACGTCATGGACTGCTGCAGCTAGTTGCGTAGGAAAACCTTTGCACGAGGCCCCCGCCTTGGTTACGTTAACCGCCCGGGCGCTGCCAAGCCCGTAATGCAACACCGCCCGACCACACCAAGCCGGCAATTACTGGAGACACTGACATGGCCAAGGCCAAAAAGCTCGCCGCGATCAAGCCTAACATGCATGCCCCTGTCAAGTTCGGAGTATGCGCCACGTGCGATCCCCGCCTGGACGACGCCTCCCGCAATCGGGCCGTCAATATCGTGTCCATGGTTGCAGAGACCATTGCCGCCAGAGTGCAAATGCCCTTCGGCACGCCCACTGAGGTCCTGTGGACGGATGTCCTGATAGACGGCGAGAAGCAGGCGGACATTGTCGCCTGTCAGTTTCGCAAGGCCGGCGTCGATGCAGTAGTTGTCGCGCCGGACACTTGGGCCTTCCCGCAGCTTACGCTGATAAGTCTGCTGAGTCAGTTTCCAGCCAACTTGCCGGTGAACATCACATGCGGCAACAGCGGCCCCAAGCCGGGCGTCGTATACGCCCACGCCGTGACCGGCGCACTGGCCCAAACCGGCAGAATGGTCGCTCTAAACGTCGGCTCTTGGCCTGACACCGGCGCAAAGCCTAAGATGACCCCTGCAACCGCCGACGCGCTGGCCGACTGGTGCTACGCCGCGCTCACCGTCGCAGGCCTGCGCGGAAGGCGGGTGATGGTCCTCGGTCACGATTCCATGGGAATGGAAACCGCGCTGGCGCATGTCATCCCCACCCGAAAGACTTTCGGGCTGGAAATAACCCGCCTGGACATGAAGCTGCTTGCCGACATGCTTGAGAAGGGCGCCTTCAGCACAAAGGAACTGTCCGCTCTGCGGGCATGGGTCGACAAGCACGTGGGCAGTCGACTTGAGCTGCGGGACACCGAAGACAGCGAACGGTTCAATAAGTCGCTGGCGATGTATCTCATCGTCCGGGACCTCATGGACGATCTCGCAGCCGTCGGCGGCGGGTTCATGAGCCAGCTCGAATGGGGCAGCGACACCAGGGGCCTGCCTCTGCCCGTCGCTGACGTCATGGAGAGCCTATTCAACTCCACCTTCGACCACAACGGCCCGAAGCCCGTATTGCCCTTCGCCACCGAAGCCGACACCCAAGGTCTGCTGACAATGCTGTTCATGACGTGGCTTTCGGGCGGCAACCCTCCGTTGTTCATGGACTTCCGAAAGGTCTGAGAGACCTGGGAAATACAGGCTCTGGCCAAGAAGCTCAAGATCAAGCACACCGGCAAAGAGCTGTGGGCGAAGCGGGGCTTTGTCGACGGCGACAACAGCGGATCAGCCAGCTTCAACTGGGCCGCCAAGCCCGGCGCAACTCCCGCTGTTTGCATGAATGGCGTGTCCATGCCGCTGGTGGAATTCAACTACTTCCCGGGCGGCGGCAATTGCGTGAACTTCTTCACCCCCGAAGGGATAGACGGAATAGCTGCCCGTCTGGCCTTCAGCAGCATCAACGGAATGTTCAGCCTGGTCTGGGACGAGGCGACAACAACATCGATGCCACCTATGCTCGCAAAGGCCGTTGCCGCCACGTCAACTCCAATCTGGCCTCATACGTTCGTGGTGCCCAAGTACGCCTCGATGATCGAGTATAAACAGTTTGCCCCCGCCAACCACTTTCACATGACCTGGAATCTACCTGTCGCCAGGCTGCAGCACTGGATGGACTTGACCAACGTGCTTTCCGTCACGCCCTGGGCAGCCCGGCCGGGTTTCATCGAAGGCGTCGACAGGCCCAAGCCGCTCATCCACCTCATCAACGGCGGCGAGGATACAGCCAAGACGCTGCTGGTGAAATGACCCGGAAAAAAAGCTGCTCGGCGACCAGTTGCCCACCGGAGCCGACCAGCCAAGGGAGCGGAAAGTGCTGCGCTTTCCGCAAAGTTTGCTGCCGCAAGCGATCGCCCTAGGAGTCCTGGGATTGCTCGGTCGGATAGCCTGGGCGATCACGGTATATATACATCCGTACGAATTAGGAACGCCCTGCCAGGATTTTATCAATGATTTTCTGAGATTCTGGGTCGCCTTGGTGCCTCTCTTCGTCGCTGGGCTCACCATTGCCTATCTACTAGCGCGGGCTTGACGTCGGCGGGAATGCGTGTGGTCCTTTCCGAAGAGCGCTCGATATGAGGGGAACCGGTGACCATGGCTCTGATCCGTTAAAGCGTCGCACGCTGTTAGTTTCGTCTGCCACTTTGGGGGCAGCTGCCTCGTGCCTTCGACGAATCGGTGTCACGACCACCGGTTCTTCAGAACATTATACCACAGCTTGTCCTGCCACTGATGCAGAAAGTACCAAAAAGGGCGCTTTAGCCTAGTCGAATTATTCTGCGCCCAACCGCCCTGCAGCCTTGACCGCCATGCCAGCGGAAGCTATACTTAATACTGCAGGTGGTGGAACTCGCCGGCAGGGCTGAGCGGGCCCTGCTGGAGGAGTGCAAGTCCAGGAAAGTGTGTTTGTAAAAATTGTCGAATAAGTATTTGACGCCGCCTGCTCGGCATATATATAATCCGGAACTCCGCTGAGGGAGACCGGTCGAAGGTCCGTTTCTCGAGTGGCCTCGTTGACCTATATTGAGGCCCGACGAAGCGCTATTTGAAAAGTGAACAGTGATAGTCGTCGCGAGGATGCGACCTGCCGATAAGCTGCTGTCACAGCCCGGCAGGGGAATGTTCCAGGGCAGCCCCATTTGCGAGGGGCGCCCGCTCAAAATCCTCGTGACAGCCTGTATTGGATTTTGAGTTTTGGCGCCCGCCGATGGCGGGTACCATGGCCGAGGGCCCCCTTAAAACCTCGGCCAAAACCAGAATCATCTTCTTATCGACCCAGCCCCGTATTGGGGCGCGGTTCCAGTGCAAGCTTCAGGCACGCATGGCCGGATCGAGCCCGGTCAGTTCCGCGCCCTTTGGGATGGAAAGATATATTAAGTGAAGAGTTTGATCCTGGCTCAGATCGAACGCTGGCGGCGTGGCTAAAACATGCAAGTCGAACGCGAAAGTTCCCTTCGGGGAGCCAGTAGAGTGGCGAAAGGGCGAGTAATGCATGGGTAACGCACCCTAAACTCAGGGATAGCTGCGGGAAACCGCAGGTAATACCTGATAAGACCACGGTATCACATGATACTGAGATCAAAGGCGGGGACCTCTTCGGAGGCCTGTCGGTTTTGGAGCGGCCCATGTCTCATCAGCTAGTTGGCGAGGTAACAGCTCACCAAGGCTACGACGAGTACCGGGGCTGAGAGGTCGACCCGGCGCATTGGGACTGAGACACTGCCCAGACTCCTACGGGAGGCTGCAGTAACGAATATTCCGCAATGGGCGAAAGCCTGACGGAGCGACGCCGCGTGTGGGAGTAAGCTCTTCGGAGTGTAAACCACTGTCAGGGATTACCAAGCAATGGCGGCCAATACCCGCCGGCGCTGAGGAGTCCCAGAGGAAGTCACGGCTAACTTCGTGCCAGCAGCCGCGGTAATACGAAGGTGGCAAGCGTTGTTCGGAATCACTGGGCTTAAAGAGTATGTAGGCGGCCTGTCAAGCGTCTTGTGAAAGCCCTCGGCTCAACCGAGGAATTGCTGGGCGAACTGACTGGCTTGAGGCAGGTAGGGGCGTGTGGAACTCTTGGTGGAGCGGTGGAATGCGTAGATATCAAGAGGAACGCCGGAGGCGAAAGCGATGCGCTGGGCCTGTCCTGACGCTGAGATACGAAAGCCAGGGGAGCAAACGGGATTAGATACCCCGGTAGTCCTGGCCATAAACGATGTCCACTAGGTTGGAGGTTCTCTGACGGACTTCCGGCCGAAGCAAAAGTGTTAAGTGGACCGCCTGGGGAGTACGGTCGCAAGGCTAAAACTCAAAGGAATTGACGGGGGCTCACACAAGCGGTGGAGCATGTTGCTCAATTCGATGCAACG
>Ga0180438_10000245_pt1 | contig 112565 bp, 110 predicted proteins | sample SS_ome_12_FD_132455 | JGI IMG/M metagenome (GOLD analysis project Ga0180438, IMG submission 132455) | Hypersaline lake sediment archaeal communities from the Salton Sea, California, USA - SS_3_D_2 metaG | ecosystem: Environmental > Aquatic > Non-marine Saline and Alkaline > Hypersaline >... | reverse complement strand
CTAATCCGTCGGGCGAGGGGAGCCATTTAAAAGCGGTTGTTGTTTCAGATTTTCATCTCGGCCCTTACAACGATGAGGGACTGGTCGAGCATGTTGCCCAAAAAATAAAAAATATTAAGCCGGATATTATTTTTTTGCTTGGTGATTTTATTTCGTTTGATAACGAGGATATAAAGAGCTATTACCCCTTGGACGGGCTTCAGGCGCCGCTGGGAATCTTTGCCGTTACCGGTAACCATGATTATTTGGGTGATGGCGTCGAAGAGGTGGTCAGCGAGCTTGAAAAATATAATATTAATTTTTTGCGCAATCAGGGGTCTTCAATAAAAGCCAACGGCAAAGAGATATTCTTGGCCGGGGTGGATGATTATTGGTACGGAGATATGGATTTAACCCAGGCGCTTTTGGGCCAGCGGCCCGGACAGACGGTTATTCTTCTTGCCCATAATCCTGATGTGGTGAAGTACGTGCCTGAATACGCGCACTATGATTTGATGATTTCCGGCCATACCCATGGCGGACAGATTCGGCTGCCGATTATCGGTTCGCTTGTTCAGCCGCCAACGGATTTGCCCCGAAATATCGATAAGGGGGTTAAATCGTGGCAGGGCAACAACATATTTATCACTCCGGGTTTGGGTGAGGTCGGTCCGCGGGCGAGATTGTTTAATTTTCCCGAGATATCGGTGCTAAATATTACTTATTAAACATGATATAATAGTGTTATGAAAATCAGGAGTATTGAGGAAATTAAAAATATCAAAGACAGTCTCTTTTTGGTGAGGGTTGATTTTAACATACCGATGAAATCCAACCGGGTAGTCGAGGATATTAAGTTGCGCCGATCTCTTAAGACAATAAAATATCTTGCCAAGTCGGGCGGGCGGGTTGTTTTAATGTCGCATTTTGGCCGGCCAAAGGGAAGAGTTAATGATAAATACAGTTTAAAGCCGGTCGGGCGCCATTTAGCAAAGCTGCTCAAAAAGCGCGTCATCTTTAATGAAAGAAAATTTTTCAGCAGTAAGTTTGATCAGGCGATCAGCCGGGTGAGGCCGGGGGAGGTAATGCTTCTTGAAAATACCCGTTTTTATCCGGGTGAAAAAAAGAATGATTTTGGTTTTTCTAAAGCTTTATCGCGCAACTTTGATTATTTTATAAACGACGCATTTGCCTCATGTCACCGGGCGCATGCCAGTGTGGTCGGGGTCGCCAAATTCCTGCCGAGCTTTGCCGGGTTCAGTCTTTTAGAAGAAGTAAATAATTTGATTGTTGCGCGGGATAATCCAAAAAAGCCGCTGGTAGTGATTATTGGCGGAGCGAAAATATCAACAAAAATTAAAATTATTCGCAAGTTTATTCCCAAGGCAAAGCAAATTCTTTTGGGTGGAGGCTTGGTGAACAGCCTGCTTGAGACAATGGGCTGTGAGATCGGCTCTTCTTTGATTGACAAAGAGGGACGGGCCGAGGCAAAAAAACTTAGAAAGTACTTGGGAAAAAAGATTGTCATGCCGCTTGATGTTGTGATTGGCAAGGCAAAGACCGGGCGCAAAGCCGGGATAATCAATGTTGGTAAGGCGGATCCGGGCCTATGCAAAAAGGGCGAGGCGGTTTATGATATCGGGCCGAAAACAGTGAATCTTTATAAAAAACATATCCGTGGAGCAAAAACTGTTATTTGGAACGGCCCGCTCGGATATATTGAACTGCCGCAGTTCGCCAAAGCGACAAATGAGGTCGCGCGGACAATCGCCGGCTCGCGGGCGAAGAGCTATGTTGGCGGCGGTGAAACGCTGATGGTTATTGAAAAATTGAGATTAACAAAAAAATATACTTTTGTTTCAACCGGCGGCGGGGCAATGCTTGAGTTTTTGGAAGGAAAGAAGCTGCCCGGTTTGGAGCCGTTAAAAAAATAATTTTTATCATATGAACACAAAGATTAGAGAGGTTAAGGCGCGCGAAATACTGGACTCGCGGGGCAATCCAACGGTTGAGGTTAAGGTTCGGCTTGCTTCGGGTGTTTGGGCAAGGGCCAAGGTGCCTTCAGGCGCTTCAACCGGAGTGCATGAAGCCCTGGAGCTGCGCGACGGGGATAAAAAGCGCTATTTGGGCAAAGGCGTGCTTAAAGCCGTGGCCAACGTGAACAAAAGAATCGCGCCGGTGATGCGCGGCGTGGATGTCCGCCGCCAGCAAGATATTGACCACGCGATGATTGAGCTTGACGGCGGTAACAATAAAAATAAATTAGGCGCCAACGCAATCCTTGGGGTGTCATTGGCCTGCGCGCGGGCCGGTGCGGCGGAAACCAGGCAGCCGTTATATAAATACATTAACAGCGTTTATCGTTTACATAAAATAAAGCCAAAACTGCCCGTGCCGACAATGAATATTTTAAACGGCGGGGCGCATGCTAATTGGAGCCTTGACATTCAGGAGTTTATGATTGTGCCAATGGTGAGATCGTTTAAAGAAAAGGTAAGGGCCGGTTCGGAAATTTTTCATCAGCTGGGAATAATATTAAAGAAAAAGGGCTATGTCACCTCAGTGGGAGACGAGGGAGGCTTTGCTCCTTATTTGGGAAAAAATTCAAAAGCGTTTGATTTAATCATCGAGGCAATCAGGGCGGCAAAGTATAAGCCGGGCAAAGAAGTCGGCATTGCGATTGATGCGGCGGCTTCGGAATTCTACGACAATAATACAAAGCGCTACAATCTAAAGGTAGAAAAGAAAAAGCTCACCGCTGATCAGATGACAAAGCTGTATGAGCAGTGGCTCAAGAAATACCCATTGATTTCAATTGAGGATGGTCTTGATGAAGATGATTGGGGCAATTGGGTAGAGCAGACAAAGGCTCTGGGCAAGAAATGTTTATTGGTCGGTGATGATCTTTTTGTCACCAATGCCTTGCGTTTGAAAAAGGGGATTGATATGAAGGTTGCCAACGCAATTCTTATTAAGGTGAACCAGATCGGCTCCCTTACCGAAACCATTGATACGATCATGCTTGCCAAGGCAAACGGCTACAAGGTGATAATTTCTCATCGCTCCGGCGAAACAGCGGACACATTTATCGCCGATCTGGCAGTCGCCGTCGGCGCGGACTTTATCAAGACCGGAAGTTTGTCGCGTTCCGAACGGGTGGAAAAGTATAATCGCTTAATGGAAATCGAAGAGGAGCTGAAGCGGTAAATATCGGCTAAGCAATATAGCGGCCCGTTAAGAGGGCCGTTTTTATTATTTCTTGTTTTTTTAGCCAAAAACAAGTATAATTATCTATATTCGCTATGGTAAAAACAAGGAAAAAATTCAAAAAAAATAAAAAGCCCTGCCGGCCGGTTGTTTTGCTAATTTTGGACGGCTGGGGCATTGGCGAGCCAAATCATGGCAACGCAATTGCCGCGGCAAAAACCCCGACTTATGACAAGATTTTAAAAAAATATCCCCACACGCAACTAAGGGCCTGGGGCGGTTATGTCGGCCTTCCAACGGGGCAGGAGGGCAATTCCGAAGCCGGCCACCTTAATATCGGCGCCGGCCGCGTTGTGAAGCAGGATATTTTATATATTAGCGAAAGCATTAAGGACGGCACATTTTTTAAAAATACGGCCTTTATTGAGGCAATAAAGCATATTAAAAAATACAACAAACGTCTTCATCTGATGGGCATGCTTTCCAACGGAGATTCAGGCCATGCCAGTCCTGATCATTTATACGCTCTCTTGGAATTGGCGCGTCAGGAAAATATTAAGCGGGTCTTTTTGCATCTTTTTACTGACGGGCGGGATTCGCCGCGCTTTGAAGCGATCAATCTTTTGGAAAAACTGGAAAAGCATTTTAACGGCCGGGAAAAGATCGCCAGCATTATGGGGCGTTTTTACGCAATGGACCGCAATAAGCTTTGGCATCGGACAAAATTTGCTTATAACGCAATTGCCTGCGGCAGAGGGCTGATCGCCCCGGACGCCCGTTCGGCAATTCTGCACGCTTACAACCGCGGCGAGAGCGATGAATATATTTTGCCGACACTGGTGAGAAACGGCGACGGCAGCTTAGTTGCCCAGATCGAGGACAACGATGCGGTTATTTTCTTTAATTTACGTTCTGACCGGGCGCGCCAGTTGACCAAGCCTTTTGTCCAGCCGGATTTTGAAAAAGTAAATAAAGGAGCTTTTAAAAGGGCCTGCGTGCCGGATAATATCCGCTTTGTTGCGATGACTGATTTTGGCCCGGATCTGCCCGGTGTATTTACTGCCTATCCAAGCCGGGACGTTAAAAACTGCCTGGCCAGCGTGATCGCCAAAAGCGGCTGCTATCAGATGCATATTGCGGAAAGTGAAAAATTCGCGCATATTACCTATTTTTTAGACGGCGGATGTGCGATTCCGGCAAGGGGCGAAGAACGGGTGCGCATACCTTCGCCGCGCGTGCCGCGCTATGATTTAGTGCCGGAGATGAGCACCGATGAAATTACCAAGCGAGTTGTCCGGGCCCTGCAGAGAAAGAAATATGATTTTATCGCGATTAATTTTGCCGCTCCGGATATGATTGCGCATACCGGAAACCTTAAAGCCGGAATTAAGGCGGCAGAGGTGACTGATAAATGCATAAAAAAAATAAAAGACGCGGTGATAAGAAGGGGGGGAGTTTTGGTTGTCACGGCCGATCACGGCAATCTTGAGGAAATGATCGATCCAAAGAGCGGCGCGATTGTCACCGAACACTCAAATAATTCAGTGCCTTTTATTTTGATAGACAAAAAAGAATTTAAAAATGTTAAGCTAAAAAAGGACGGCAAATTGGCGAATATTGCTCCGACAATATTGAAAATTATGGATTTGCCTATTCCTAAAGAAATGACGGCAAAACCTTTATTTTAATATGGCACAAGCTAGACCAAAACCAGTAGTCCTGGCGATACTCGATGGTTGGGGCGTAGCGCCCGAACATCCGGGAAACGCGATATCGCAGGCAAAGACGCCGAACATGGATCAGTTTATAAGTTCATATCCGGCAATGAATATTCAGGCATCCGGGCAGGCGGTCGGCCTCTCCTGGGGAGATATGGGCAATTCCGAGGTCGGGCATTTAACAATTGGCGCCGGTCGGGTTTTTTATCAGAATTTACCGCGTATTGACAAATCAATTGAGGACGGCACCTTTTTTGGCAATCCCGCCTTTAAGAAAGCGATTCGTCACGTAAACAACAACAATTCAACGCTTCATCTGATTGGCATGGTCAGTCAGGGCGGTATCCACAGCCATCAGAATCATCTTTTTGCCCTGCTTGATCTTGCGGCCCGGGAAAAAGTAAAAAAAGTGATTATCCACGCTTTTCTCGACGGGCGTGATGCTGACCGCGACAGCGGAATCATATTCATTAAAGAACTTCAGCAAAAGATTAAGGAATTTAAAATTGGTGAGATCGCCACCCTTGCCGGGCGTTATTACGCCATGGATCGCGATAACCGCTGGGACCGCACCAAAAAAGCGTATGATGCCATGGTTAACGGAGTCAGCGATCAGACTTTTGACGATCCGATTAAAGCGATTGAGCAGAGCTATGCGAATGAAGTTTATGATGAGGAGTTTGTGCCGACGGTTATTACTAAAAGGGGCAGCCCGACCGGAGTAATTAGCCAGGGTGACGCAGGAATTTTTTTCAATTTCCGCCCGGACCGGGCCCGGCAATTAACCAAAGCCTTAACCTTGCCTGATTTTCAAGGTTTTGAACGCCAAAAAGTAGATAATTTTTTGCTTGCGACGATGACTGAATATGAAAAGAATCTGCCGGTGGAGGTGGCATATCCCCCCGAGGTAGTTGAAACAAGCCTGGCTCGGGTTATTTCCGACGCCGGGCTTACCCAGTTCCATATCGCGGAAACAGAAAAGTACGCCCATATAACCTTTTTCTTAAACGGCACCAAGGAAGACCCTTTTCCCGGCGAAGAGCGGGCAATAATCCCTTCGCCGCGCGTTGCTTCGTATGACCAAAAACCGGAGATGTCGGCGAATGAAATTACTAACCGTATTATTAAGGAGGTCGGCGCGGATAAGTATGATTTTATTGTTGTAAATTTTGCTAACGTGGACATGGTCGGCCATACCGGAAATATTCAAGCGGCGATTACCGCCTGCGAAACAGTTGATAAGTGCATGGGAAAGATTGTCAGCACGGTTTTGGCAAAGGACGGCGCGGTATTGATTACCGCCGATCATGGTAATGCCGAACAAATGCTTAATTTGCAGACCGAGGAAATGGACAAACAGCACAGCACGAATCCGGTGCCGTTTATTGTTATCGGCAAACAGTTCGAAGGCTTGGCTTCACCGGCCGGTGAAATCCCCGGGGGAAACCTAAGCTTAATGCCGCCGGTCGGCATGCTTGCCGATGTTGCTCCGACGATCCTTAAGGTAATGCATTTGGCAATACCGCCCGAAATGACCGGTCAGCCGTTAATATAGCGATTATGCCGGAATTACCCGAAGTCCAAACAATTGTCAGGCAATTGCGCCCCAAAGCCGTTGGGAAAAAGATAGGTCAGGTTAAGGTGCTCGATTCCAAAGCGATTAATTTAAGGCCGGGTGATTTCGTGAATAAGGTTGAGGGTAAATCAATTAAAAACATAAAGCGCCGGGCGAAAATAATTATTTGGGAGCTTTCGGCAGGGCATTATCTAATATTTCATTTAAAATTAAACGGACGAATTTTGCTTGTTGACAACAGCGAAAAGCCACACAAAGAAACGCGTGTGGTTTTTAATTTTCCAAACAAGAAGAAGGTATTTTTTGACGATTCGCGCCGTTTCGCCTGGGTGCATTTTTATGATGAGCGCGGGTTTGAGAATTTTTTAAAAAAACAAAACTTTGGCCCGGAGCCGCTTGAAAAATCATTTACCCTAAAAGTATTTAAGGAAAGATTGGCGCGCCGTCCCAACTCGAAAATTAAGCCGTTGCTAATGGACCAAAAATTCATTGCCGGCGTGGGGAATATTTACGCCCAGGAAGCTTGTTTTCATGCCGGCATTATGCCGACCCGTACGGTGAAGAGCCTTAAGGATAAAGAAATAAAAAAATTATATTCCAGCCTAATCAAGATTTTAAAAGAGGCGGTTCGCCAGCAGGGCACTTCATCAGACGTGTATGTTGATCTTTATGGGAGGCAGGGCGATTATATCGAGGAGCTCAAAGTGTATGGGCGGGAGGGTGAGAGCTGTGACCAGTGCGGAGCAAAAATCAAAGTGATGAAGCTAAGCGGTCGGGGAACGCGCTACTGTCCGCGCTGCCAGGCTTAATTGGGATAAATCAATAGAAAATGTTCTTTAAATTAGCTATAATATTTAAGGAGAGATAGTATTAATATTTCGCTAAAATTAGCGAATTTATGAAGCTTGACTACATACTTTTCCGTAAAATTAATGATTTTGCCGGGGAAAACAGCTTGGCTGACTGGGTAGGTATTTTTGGCGCCCGTTATCTTATTGTAATAATTGCTGCCTCGCTTCTTAAGTATATTTTTGTCTACAGGGACAAAGCCGAACGTCTTTTGAATTTAAGGGTTGTTTGGAATGCTGTTTTTGCGACCGGCTTGGGTTTATTCTTTAATTTTATTCTTTCTTTTTTCATTAACCGGCCGCGTCCCTTTGCCGCTGGCTTGGGAACAAATATTTACGGCGAGCCCTGGGGAAGCGGTTCTTTTCCGTCAGAGCACACAACGATTGCTTTTGCCATTGCCATGGCGGTTTTTTTAACCTATCAGCGGTTTGGCGGTTTTCTTTTGGTGCTCGCGGTAATTGTCGGGCTGGCGCGAATATATGTCGGCATACATTACCCAATTGATGTCGCCGCCGGCACATTGATCGGCATTTTGATGGCCTATCTTACGGTAAAATGGATAACCCCTTTCCTAATCAGTTTAAAAAAGAAAAAATCGAAATCTTCGGCAGTATGAAAATCGTTATACGCGCGGGAGGGTCGGGAACAAGGCTTTGGCCGGCGAGCCGCGGGGCCAAGCCAAAACAATTTTTAAAATTATTAAATGAAAATTCCTTGCTTCAGGAGACTGTGGGGCGTATTTTACCCATGGTTGACGCGGGCAGGGACTTATTTATTTCTTCAACTTTTAATTTTAAGGATAAAATTAAAGAGGAAATTTTTGGCATTGATTTAAAAAACATTATTGCCGAGCCTTCCAGCAGAAACACTGGCCCGGCAATCGCCCTGGAGTGCGCCTTTCTTGAGAAAGCGCTTGATAAAAATGAAATAGTGGCGACGCTTCCCTCAGATGATTTTATATCTGATCCAAAGGCTTTTCGCGACTTGCTTGGCCAGGCGGAAAAATTTTTAAAGGAAAACCCGGAATATATACTAACACCGGCGGTCCGTCCGGATGAAGTAGACACCGGCTATAGTTATTTAAAAGAAGGTAAAAACCTGCAGCAGGACGGCGAGGAGGCAATATTTGAGGTGATTGATTGGGTGGAAAAGCCAAATGCGGAATTTTGCCAGGAGCTGATCGATTCAGGGGTGTATTATTATCATACCGGCATGTATATCTGGCAATTAGGCAATGTTTTGTCGCTTTGGGAAAAGCATAATCCAGAAATGATTAATGCCTGCCGGAAAGTTATTGCCCACGGGCTTGACAGCCGAGAGGCTCCGGGGATTTATAAAAATTTAGAAAGGTGTTCAATTGAATCGGCGCTAACCGACAAGGTAGAAAAAATTGCCATGAGTGTTTCAAACCGCATCGGCTGGAGCGATTTGGGCAAGTGGTCAAAAATTAAAAAATATCTTAAGATAGATGGTGACGGCAACGTAACCAAGGGCAATGTTTTGCCGCTTGACACAACTGAAAGCCTTATTTTTTCCGACGATAAAAAGCTTATTGCAACGATCGGGCTGGATGATATGGTAGTTGTTGATACCCCGGACGCGCTTCTTATCTGTCCGGAGGAGCGGCTTGATGAAATAAAGAAAATTATTGACACCCTTAAGGAAAAAGGGGAAAACCAATATTTATAATTTATGGCAAGGATAATTTCAATAATTTTTATCGCCGTGCTGATCGGCACGATTATTCTCGGCATCGGCGCCGGTTATGTTGTAAATAAGTTTTTCATTATTACTCCGGAAAAAGACGCCGAGATAATAAATTTTACAATCGAGCAGGGCCAGAATGCCGCCCAGATCAGCAAAAATTTAAAAGAGGCCGGCATTATTGACAGTGAATGGTTTTTCCGCGCCTACGTAAAGTGGACAAATACCGGAGCCAATTTTCAAGCCGGTGTTTTTGAGCTTCAGCCGGGCATGAGCATGATGGCGATTACCACGGCGCTTACTTCTTCCGAGGCGGGTATTAAGCGGGTAACGATTATCGAGGGCTGGACAATCAGAGATATTGGTTTTTCTTTTGAAAATAAGGGGATGTTTCAGGCAGAAGAGATTTTTGAGCAGGCCGGGCTGCCGGCAGTGGACTATCTCCCGCAGAGTATGATTAATCCGGCGGAAAAATGGAAAGATGAATTTAGTTTTTTGGCAAGCAAGCCCCGCAATGTGTCGCTTGAGGGTTTTCTTTTTCCCGATACTTATTATTTTTTCAGGGATGTGACGGCCGAGGATGTGGTGCGCCGGATGCTTGAGAATTTTGATAAAAAAATGAAAACCGAATGGCGTGAAGAAATTGAGCGGCAGGGCAAGACGATTTTTGACATTATTACCATGGCGAGCATTATTGAGCGTGAAATGTACGGGCTCGAAGACAGAAAAATGGTGGCGGACATTTTTTGGAAACGCCTGGAAATCGGCATGGCGCTTCAGGCTGACTCTTCGGTCAATTATGTTACCGGCAAAAAAACTCCGGCGGCTTCAAGCGAGGATATCCGGGTTGATTCATTCTGGAACACATATAAATATCCGGGCCTGCCCCTTGGCCCGATCTCAAATCCAAGCGCCGAGGCGATTGAAGCGGCAATTTATCCGATACCGAATGATTATTATTATTTTTTAACAACGCCGGCGGGGGAAATTATTTATTCCAAGACCCATGACGAGCATGTTGCCAATAAGCAAAAGTATTTGCGCTAGTATTGACATCGGGCAAACAACGTGATAATTTAAACCCTTCAAAGAGAAGGGTTTTTTGAACCTTAAAAAAGGAGGGCGCGATGCGCAGGAATATAAAGACCAAGTATGGCTGGGTTACTCTTAATGCTGAAGATTTGGGCTCACGGCGTATTTTGGCAATATTGCCGCGACAGCAGCCGGCGTACAGCAATGAACAGAAGGATTTTCGCAAAAAACTTCCTGACGGAGCGGTGCTTATCTCCCGCCATGAAGAAGGCGAGGATGGGGACCGCCGTTTTTACCAGATTTACAAGCAGGGAATTTACCCGGCATTGCGCAGCCGACAGATTATCCAGCGTCAGTATGGCAACGGGTATCGGAGCGGTGAACGCGCCGCCATTCATCTCAACATCAACAGCGCCCGCCTTCACTTGGAGACGCTGTTGCGCTACAAGGGTCTTTCTCAGAAGGAGAGAAGGGAGCTTGGCCAGTGTTTGGCCGACCTGGCAAGCCTTCTTGAGAATAAGCGAAACGTGCTGAAAGAAATTGCCCACGATTACATTGAGCTTTCTTCAGACCCAGAAGATTCTATTGGCCGAACCAACCCCGGGGTTTGCCGCAACCAGCTGGCGACCGGAACGAGGTACTTGAATTTCCGCCTTTTGGAAATTCCAAATATTGAGAAATATATTCAGCGCGACGAGATAATGCTTATGATGGAACGGGACCGGCATCTGGTTTCTTGCCAGGAGCTTTATTGGCGCCTGCGGCAGATCATGGAGCGGCCGGCTTTGAAAAAAGCCACCAAGAACCGCAATCCAAAGAACATGGAGTTTGATCTTTGGATGATGTCCCGAGTCCGCGAGGTCGGCGCATGGAGGGTCGGCCCGTTTACTAAGACGCGCTGGAACGTGATTAATGACTTTAACGAAGCGCGCGAAGTGGCCCTGCAGGGTAATTATTACGCGGTCAGCCGAATTTTTGACCGGATAATACGCTCCCTTCGCTTTAAGATCGCCCAGTTCTGGCTTGAAGATGTAATTGCCAAGGTGTCCTTGGTTGTACATGGCCTTGAGCGCACAAATAATCCGGCGGTTGATCAATTTTCCATTAATCGGGCCGGTGATTTGGGAGAGGAAATGAAAACTCTCCGCCAGCGCCTGCAGACAGTTCTCAATGATTCCGGCTTCCGCCGCCGTTCCAAGGCAAGGCTGATCCAGTGCCTGGATAATGCCGAGCGGTGTCTTGGCGAATGGAAATGGTCAGAGGCCAAGGCCCTGCTTGATGAAGCAACGGCCATAATCTAAATCTTCCATGCCTAGATGAATATTCTAGGCTTTTTTATTATTTTGTGTTAAGTTTCATTTTTGGTTGTCCATTGGTTTCGCCCTTGGCGACTTACTTTATTCCAAATTCCAGATTTCGTATTCATAATTCTTGATTCTTAATTCTTTTTTTGATATCCTGTTCATACTATGAAATTTAAGGTTGTTGTTGATACCAATCTGTTTATTGCCGCGTTCTATAACCCAAACAGCGCTTCGGCCCAAATCGTGAACATGATCGTCCGGAGGGACTTAATTTTTATTTGGAGCGAGGATATTAAGAAAGAAATATTAGCTATGCTGGAAAAGGCCCAGGTAAAAACTAAATTTATCAATAAGGTTAAAAATAAAGTTCTCCGGCCGGAACACATGGTTGAGCCGACCGTCAGGATAAAAGAGGTGCGTGAAGATCCGGACGATAATAAGTTTTTAGAAGCCGCGCTTGCCGGAGATGCGGATTATATTGTTACCAACGACCAGCATCTGCTGAAATTAAAGGAATTCCGCGATATTCCGATTTTTATGCCGACGGATTTTTGGCGAATAATAAAATCATGAGTAAATACGTGATAAAAAAGCAGTTCAATTCCCAGGATTTTGACATTGACTACGAAAAGGAATTGAATGAAGAACAGTTAAAGGTTGTTACTTCGGCCGAAGGGCCGTGTTTAGTTTTGGCCGGCGCCGGCTCGGGAAAAACGCGAACAATCGTTTACCGCGTCGCTTATTTGGTTGAACGCGGCATTTCTCCCGAGCGTATTTTGCTTTTAACTTTTACCAACAAGGCGGCAAAAGAAATGCTGACGCGCGTGGAAACTCTGCTCGGCACTCATCCGGCCGGTCTCTGGGGGGGCACATTTCACTCAGTAGCCAACCGAATATTGCGTAAATATGCCGACCGAATCGGCTTTAAAAATAACTTTACCATACTGGACGAAGAAGACGCCAAGGACATTATTAAGGTTTGCGTCAGGGATTTGGGGATTGACACAAGGGCACGGCGTTTTCCTTCGCCGGCGGTTCTAAAGGCGATAATCAGCTATACGGCAAATTCAAGAAAAAATATCAGCCAAACAGTAGAAGACAAGTATCCCAATTTTCTTGATATTGTGCCGGAGATTGAAAACGTCCGCTCCCAATATGAACAAAGAAAACGCGCGGCTAATGCCATGGATTTTGACGATTTGCTTCTTTATCTTCTTAAGCTCCTTAATGATGATTCAGCGGTTCGCGACAAGCTAAGCCGTTCCTTTCAATATATTTTGGTCGACGAGTATCAGGACACGAACGTGATTCAGGCCCAGATTGTTTTGGCTCTTTCCGAGGTCAATAAAAATATATTGGTCGTCGGTGATGATGCCCAGAGCATTTATTCTTTTCGGGCGGCAAATTTGCGCAATATTCTTGATTTCCCAAAAATTTTTCCCGATACCAAAACATTTCGTTTAGAGACGAATTATCGTTCAACCCCGGAAATTCTTAATTTAGCAAACGAGATTATTGAAAAAAATCGCGATCAATTTCCCAAGGAGCTGCGCAGCGTTAAAAAAACTTTTGTTAAGCCCAATATTGTGCCGGCGGCTTCGGCCCATCAGGAGGCCGAGTATATTGCCCAAATGGTTTTAGAGCTGCGCGATCAGGGCGTTCCGTTAAATGATATTGCCGTTTTGTTCCGGGCGTCGCATCATTCACAGGAGCTTGAGGTTGAGCTGGTAAAGCGCGATATTCCCTATGAATACCGCGGCGGGGTAAAGTTTTTTGAACGAGCGCACATTAAAGACGTCCTTTCTTTTCTTAGAATATACAGCAACCCGCAGGATGAGGCCGCCTGGCTTCGGGCGCTTAACATGCAGACCGGAATTGGACCGGCGCTTTCCGGCAAGATATATCTTCGGGCATGCGAAATAAGTCGTCCGGGCGATATTCTTAAGCTTGATCTTGACGGAGTTTTGGAAAAACGGTCAGCAACCGGATGGAGTGATTTTATTAAAATATGGCAGGAAATATTGAAGAGCGATGAACTGCCGTCAAATCTTATACGTTCAGTCAATTCTTCGGATTATCAAAATTATTTGGAAGCTGAATATCCGAACTGGAAAGACCGGCTTGAGGATCTTGAGCAGCTGGCGATTTTTAGCGAACAATATAAGGATTTGCCGTCGTTTTTAAATGAAATATCCCTGTATGATGATTTTGGCGTTTTGAGGCAGGAGTCCGGCCATGGCGATGATGAAAGCATTATTCTTTCAACGATCCACCAGGCAAAGGGCTTGGAATGGCCGATTGTTTTTGTCATCAATTTAACCGACCAGGGTTTCCCCAATAAGCGCGCCCTAATGGAGCCGGGCGGGCTTGAGGAAGAACGGCGTCTGTTTTATGTGGCAACGACAAGGGCGGAAAATCAGCTTTTCTTAACTTATCCGCTGACATCCGGTTATGATAATTTAATGTTAAACCAGGCTTCAATGTTTGTTGCAGAGATTCCGGAAATACTTCTTGAGCGGATTGAGCTTGAAGAGTCATATGACCTTGAAAGGGACGGTGATGGCGAAAAGGTGATTGTCTGGGATGAGGCCGGGGAGGAGATGGGCAAGAAAATGCCCAGGAGCTTGTTGCGCGATATTGATGAGCTTTAGGGCTTGACAAATAAATTAAGGCGTGTTATAGTAATAATGGGCATACGCCCATAACCAAAGAATGGTAAATTCCACGGTTATCAAAGGTCGTTTAATTAACCCTTAATTATCACAAAAATATGCCTAGATTTGATGGTACAGGCCCTCAGGGACAGGGTCCGATGACCGGACGCGGCATGGGCCCGTGCGGCCAAGGCGGACGACCAGTTGGCGGCCCAGGAATGGGTCCGGGACGCGGTCGCGGCATGGGGCGCGGATATGGCCGAGGATTCGGCTGGTTTCGCCCGTGGCGTTGGTTTGGCCAGAATGACCAGCCCGAGGACCAGAATAAATAAAAATAAGGCAGCTTGTAGCGGAATCAGATGTTGAAGTTGCCTTGTTTTTTTTAGGCAATTTTTATATAATGTTAAAACTATTATGGTCCGCCCAAGACTAAAAAGACGAGTAAGATTTTTTCCCAGGGTAAAATTTTTCAAGCCTCAGGGAGTTCCGATGAGGGCGCTTGAGGTTATTGAAATCACCCATGAGGAAATGGAGGCGCTCCGGCTGAGGCATCTTAAAGACCTGGAGCAGGAAGAGGTTGCCAAAGAGATGAATACTTCGCGCACCACGGTGCAAAGAATTCTTAACTCGGGTTATAAAAAAATAATTACCGCCTTAACCAAAGGTAAGGCAATCGCGATAGAGGAATAATTATGAAAAATTTTGCAAAATTATTGTTCTTAGCAATATTTGCCGTGACCCTTTTTGGGGCGCCGGTTTTATGTTTTGCCCAGGAGCATGAAGTTGATCTTTATTTTTTTTACGGAGAAAGCTGCCCGCACTGCGGAAAAGAAGAAATATTTTTGGATAAACTGGAAAAAGAAATCAGCTATTTAAATATCCATCGTTTTGAAGTTTGGAACGACAAGGAGGCGCAGGCGGTTCTTTACGAGCTGTCTCGCATTTCCAATTTAAATCCAAGGGGCGTGCCGATTACCATTATCGGCAGTAAGGTTACCTATGGCTTTGGCACTGATGAAACAACCGGCGAAGAAATAATGCATTTGATTGAGGTTTGCCATATTGAGCAGTGCCCGGATCAGATCGCCAAGATTTTTGGCAACGATGCCAATGGGTTGGAAACCGCGGTTGAAGCACCGACAACCGAAACGCCCGAAGAGGTAATGCCTCAGGAAGATCCGGCTGAAACCGCCGAAGCAGAGCAGGAGCAGACAACCGAAGAGGTTGCCGGCTTAGAGTCTGGAACAGTCCCGGAAAAGATACATGTGCCCATACTCGGCGATATCCAGATTAAAGATTTTTCTTTGCCGGTTTTAACGCTTATTGTTGCCGCCCTGGACGGGTTTAATCCCTGCGCCATGTGGGTTTTGGTATTTTTAATAAGTCTGCTTTTGGGCATACCAAGCGCCAGGCGCCGCTGGTTTCTCGGTTTAGTTTTTATCTTCGCTTCGGCACTTGTTTATTTCTTGTTTTTGGCGGCCTGGCTTAATATATTTCTGTTTCTTGGATTCTTAATTTGGGTAAGGATAATTGTCGGACTCGTGGCGATTGGCGCGGGATTATACTATCTCAAAGAATTTTGGAAAAACCCGGAGGGTGTCTGCAAGGTAACTTCTTCGCCAACCCGCCGCTGGATCATGGATTATTTAAAATCAATTGCCCAGCGCCGGCAGCTTTTGCTCGCGCTTGGCGGCATAATCTTAATTGCTTTTGCCGTAAATTTAATTGAGCTTGTTTGTTCGGCCGGTTTGCCGGCAATTTATACCCAGGTGCTGGCTCTTTCTGATCTAGCTACCTGGCAGTATTATCTTTATTTGATATTTTATATATTCATTTTCATGCTTGATGATATGTTTGTTTTTGTTGTTGCGATGGTAACTTTGCAGATGACCGGGCTTAGTGGCAAATACAGTCGTTACGCAAATCTTATTGGTGGAATAATTATCTTAATACTCGGAGCATTATTAATACTTCGGCCGGAGGTTTTAACGTTTGGTTTGTAAAATTTAATAAAAAACAGCTACCTTTTATGGAGCTGTTTTTTTTGTTTTTAAAATTATTGGCGGACTAATTTTGCCGCAAATAGGGTGATGAAGAAAAGACCGGTTCCGAATAAGATAATTACTGCGCCGGTGGGCAGGTTCATCAAGTAGGAAATAATAATACCGCCAAGAATAGTCACTTCGGCAATTGCGATGCTGGAAATTATTAAGTTTTTAAATGATTTTGAAATAAGTTTGCCGATTGATGCCGGAATAATCAGCAGGGCGGAAACAAGAATGATGCCGAGTATTTTTACGCCCAGAACTATGGCTACGGCCAGGGCGATGTAAAAAATAAAATCAAGAACCTCGGTGTTTATTCCGGCAACGCGGGCGCCGTCATGGTCAAGCGTGCTAAAGGCGATTTGCCGGTAAAAAAGAATTAAAAATATTACAACAAGCACGGCAAATATTGACATGATGATAAGGCCCGATGGCTCAATGGCCAAAATATTTCCAAATAAAAAGCTGATCAGCTCGGGCTGGTAGCCGCTTTTTAATGAGATTAAGACAACACCCAGGGCCATTGAGGCGGTAAAAAGAATGCCGATAATCACGTCTGACGAAAGTCTTGTTTTTCTTTCCAGATAAAAAATTACCGCCGCTAAGATGATGCTGTAAATTATTGCAACAACCAGGGGGTTGTAGGAAGCGAGAAGTCCGATGGCAATGCCGGCTAAAGAAGCGTGGGCAACGCCATCGCCAAAAAAGGCCATTCGGCGAAGAATCACAAATACGCCCATGAAGGCAAGGAGCAGTCCCAGCATTAAACCGCCGATAATGGCGCGCTGCATAAAAGGAAATTGAAGTATCTCAATCATATTTACTTGAATTTGTGCTCATATAGCCCGACCTCTTCACCGTATAGCCGTTTAAGCGTTTCCGCATTTAATATTTTTTCCGGCACGCCCTGGCATAACATTTTTTTATTCAGGCATATTACCTGGTCGGCAAATTTATAAACGACATCAATTTCATGAGAGATCAAAACGCAGGTCGTGCCATGCTTTTCATTTAAATGCTTTATAAGCCCATAAAATGTTTTTTCTCCGCCAATATCTATGCCGACGGCCGGTTCATCCAAAAAAATTATTTTTGGATCACCGAGAATTGCCCGGGCAATCAAAACGCGCTGAACCTGCCCGCCGGAAAGCTCGCCAATCAGTTTATCTTTCTGTTTGAGCATGCCGGTTTCTTTAAGCGCTTTTTTAATCATGCTCTTTTTTTGTTCAGGGGGAAGGGCAATATCTAAGAATTCATAAACTGTTATGGGAAAGGTTTTATCAAAAGTAAAACGCTGCGGTACGTATCCGGGATGCAGACAACCGAGATGGTGGCCGCGCAAATGACGGCAGCGCTTATCGTGCATTGTGCCGAATATTGAAATACTGCCCGATTTTATCGGGATAAGGTTGAGCATGGCGCGAAGAAGCGTGGTTTTTCCGGCGCCGTTTGGCCCGATTACCGCGGTGATGCTGCCTGATGGTATCTGAAAACTAAGATTGGTTAAAACCTCCTCATGGTTATAGGCAACGCTTAGGTTCTTTACTTCAACGGCAGTTTCTTTTTTATTTGAGCGCTTCATGAATAATGCTTGCGTTATATTTCATCATGTTAATGTATGAATCGCGTTCTTCCAGCCCGCCGATTGGGTCGAGAATCGCCAGCTCCATGTTAAGGTCCCGGAGAAAGGGAATAAGCGCCTGGTTGGAGAGCTGGGGCTCGGAAAAAATTGTTTTTATGTTGTTTTCTTCGGCGGTTTGGCTGAGCTCGGCAAGGTATTGCGGAGTTGGTTCGCGCCCGGGGAATGGTTCAAAGGTTGCCACCACTTCAAGGCCATACTCTTCGGCAAAGTAAGGCCAGGCGTCGTGCATGGTAATCATTTTTTTACTGCTGATTGAGCCAAGTATATTGTTAATTTCCTGATCAGCTTGCTCGAGCGCTTGAAGATACTCATTGTAATTGTTTTGAAAATATTCGGTATTTTGCGGATCAAGCCGGGTTAATTCATCCAAAATATTTTTGCTGATAATTTTTGCATTGTTGATGTTTAGCCAATAATGCGGATTAACATCGCCGTGGTGGTGGCCATGCTCTTCTTCATGACTTTCGTGATTACTTTCGTGCAGGTCGATATTTTTTGAAACGGTAAAAGTTTGCGCGCCGGGGATTGAGGAAGTAATTTGCGCTGTCCATTCGTCAAGGCCATGGCCAATAGCAAAAATTATTTTTGTGTTTTGCATTTTTTTAACCTGTTCAGCGGTTACTTCAAAGGTGTGCGGGCTTGCCCCGGGCGGAGCAATTAATTTAACATTAATTTTTTCACCGCCGATATTTTGGGCAATATCGTACAAAGGGAAAATTGTCGCGCTGATTTTTATTTCCTGGCCAGCCTGGTCTGATTCCGGCAAATAAAAATAGAAAGCCGCGCCAATAGCCGCCAAAACAAAGAGGCCGATAACGATAAATAGTATAATAGAACGGGTCATACATAACAATTATACAATATATAGCCATTTTAAGTAAGATATGTTATACTTTTTTTACAAAAATTAATTTATGGATTTTCGAAAAACATTAGTTATAATTGCGGCTTTAAGCTTGTTGGCGGGGGTTGTTTTTCCTTGCACAGCCCAAGAGATGGAAGATTTGCCCGTGGATGAGGCACCAATGCCAGCGGAGCCGCAAATTGAGGCGAGCTTTGAAAGAGCGCGTATTATTACCATTGAAGACAAGTCCGAGGTTTTGCCGACAGAAGAGGGTGAGCGGGTTGAAGCATATAAGGAGATTGGCGTGGAAATGCTTTCGGGCAAGCACAAGGGCGAGCAGACCTTTTTTAAGGATTCACCAAGCACTAATCCATTCGGCATGGAGTTTGACATCGGTAATAAGGTACTGCTTTATGTTGAAGACGCCGGAGAGGCCGGATGGACAGTTTCGATCGACAGCATGTATCGGGTGCCGCAGCTCCTGTGGCTCATATTTTTATTTTTCTTATTCTTGATTGTGCTTGGCGGTTTGCGCAAGGGATTAAAAACAATTTTAAGCTTGGTGGTTGCCGTGGTGTTGATTTTTAAAGTTATCGTGCCAATGGTTCTGGCCGGCCAATCAGCTCTGTTTGTTACTTTTATCATTGCCGCCGCCGTATCGGTTATTACTCTGCTTTTGGTGGGCGGGCGTAATAAAAAATCATTTGCCGCAATCCTCGGAACGGTCGGCGGAGTAATTATTGCCTTTATTTTTTCTTACATCTTTTCCGAGTCGGCGCATCTTATCGGATTATCAACCGAGGAGGGCAGGCTCCTTGCGGCGAATAATCCAAATATTGACCCGCGCGGTATTTTTCTTTCCGGTATTTTGATCGGCGCCTTGGGTGCGGCAATGGACGTGGCCATCGGCGTTGCTTCGGCCGTGCATGAAGTTAGGGAAGCGAGCTCGGAAAGCGGTTTTAAAAAATTATTCAGTTCAGGCATTAATGTCGGACGCGACGTAATCGGAACAATGTCCAATACATTGATTTTTGCCTATGTTGGCGCGGCACTACCGACCATATTGCTTTTTCAGGGCCTTGGCCAGTCATGGCTTAAGTTCTTGAATTTTAATTTTATTGCCGATGAAGTGGTCCGTTCAATCGGCGGCTCAATAGGCATGATTGCGGTAATTCCGCTGACCGCGCTTTTTGCTGCGTATTTTTATCACGCCCGGGCAGGCAAATCCGAGCGAATAAGGCAATCCGGCGGGGTGGTCCGTAAAATAATTGACAAGAAATAGGTGGCGTGTTAGGGTTAGGTGTAGCTAAGATTTATGACGAAAAATAATCAAAAAATTAATTATATGAATTTCCGTTGGGCAAACGGCGCTTTTGTTCTTGTTTGTGGTTCATATGGCCGTGGCTCATGGTCTGACCGGGTTAATTTTGTGAATATTTAATTTTTTCAATTTTCCTCAAGAAAAACTCGGCTAGACCAGCCGAGTTTTTTGGTCTGGAAAAAGTACCTTAACAACCAGTGAGGAGGATTGAGCATGCAGGAAAAGGAAATCAGGCAGACCACAATTGCCTACTACGTAGCTAACATATTGTCGGCCCATTTTGCCATGACCTTTGGGGTTTATGTGCTGATGCTTAAGCATAGCGGGCTTAACTTGACCGAGATAAACGCGATCAATTTTACTTTTATGATTGCGGTGTTCTTCCTTGAAGTGCCAACCGGCAGCTTTGCCGATATATTTGGCCATAAGAAGAGCTTTATTATCGGCTTAATGATTGAAGGGATTGGTTTAATATTATATTTTTTGGCAAGTAGCTTTTGGGGTTACATCCTGGCTGAGATTATCGTTGCCTTTGCTTCGGCTATGCAGTCGGGCTCCTTGGACGCGTGGGCGGTTAATAGGTTAAGGAAGTTGGGTTGGCGGAACGGTTATGCGGGTTTTTTTGGCCGTTCCTATGTTTATCATCGCGTGGCAATCCTGGTGATGGCCTGGATTGGCGCGAAAATCGGCTATCGTTTCGGTCTTTCATGGCCGTTTCTGGTTGCCGGTATTCTTGCCATGCTTAGTTCGGCCGTGCTGTGGTTTGTCTTAAATAACGGTGATCACTCTGAGGAGACAAAAGCAGGCATCCGTTCTTGGAGAGATTTTTACCGTAACATTTCCCAGGGGCGGCAGATAATTGTTAATCATGAAAGGTTGGCATTATTGTTTGGTATCTGCTTCATCATTTCGATGATGGTTCAGCCGGTCAACATGCAGTGGTCTGTTCTTTACGAAGCGCGTTTTAACACTGTTGATACTAGTACACCGGTATTTGTGCAGGTTTTAGGCACGATAATCGGCGCTAGCCTCTTGGCGTTCTTTTGTACCAAGGTTAGAGGCATGATCACCCAATTAACTTGCGTGATTATTGTTATTGGCATGACGATTTTTATCATTCCGGCCACTAATGACTGGGGCATATTCATGGCTGTCCTGTTTGTCCATGAATTACCGCGCGGGATGGTGATGCCGCTTCAGGCAAGCTGGGTGAATGAATTTGTTCAAGACGATTGCCGTCGGGCAACAGTGAACTCATACTTTGGTATGCTCTGGACACTCGCCGCCGGGACCGGACTTCTTTTATCCGGTTTTTGGGCTGAGTGGTGGGGGATTGCTTTCACCTGGCAGACAATAAGTCTGATCAGCATGATTTTATTGGCAGCATTGCTCGCTATATATCACTGGAAACAAAAATCCTCGGTTAAGAGGATTGCTTAAATTTTTTTACGCGGGTTTTCTTATCCGCGTTTTTTATTCCCAAAGCTTTTTCATTTCTTCCCAATAGCACGGGTCGTCAAATTTTTCTTTCATCAGGTACCACCATTCCACACCCCAGAGATATATCTCAGAAAAGCCGGAGCGTTTGGCAAACTCGGCATTATTGTTGATCATCTCCAAAGTCATGGCCGCAAGCATTTCTTCATAACTCATTTTATTTATGTGTTCGGTTGCCCATGGCTCGGTTTGTAGTTCAGTGCAGATTACATCCTCTACCAGCGGCATGACATAGGCGATTTTATTATGGTAATGGCTCGGGGTTAGGGGATAATAAAGATACCCAAGATAGCGGTTCCAGGTTACGCGGTAAAGGCTGACGCCGAGAATATCGGCCAGTCCGGCCGAGCGCACCCAGGTGGATAGTTCGCCGCTTTCGGTAACCATAATTGGGCGGTTATCCAATAATTTTACCAGATCAATTTCACGTTTTAGAAATTCAATATCCGAGCGCGGGCACTCGCCAAATACATTAAGCAGCGGCTCATTTTCAACTTGCCAGCGGATAATTGTTTTGCTGTCCTGGTAGCGGCGGATAACCTGTTCAATAAATTTTAAAATTCTGTCCTGACGGTTGGGCATGGGAAGGTTTTCTGCCCAGGCCGGCACATGGCATTCAGGCCAGCGGGGCTGGCGTTGGCCGATCACCAGGGTTACTTTTACGTCGCGGGCCGCGGCTTCAGAAATCATCCAGTCGAGCTCTGACCAGTCGTAATTGCCGGGCGTTTTTTCAATCCGGTTCCAGTAGCTTGGCAGGCGCAGATGAGTAACCCCGAGGTCGTCCAAAATGCTTAAATATGTTTCTTGCGGGTCAAGTTCCAGCTCCTCGGCCATTAGGGGGCTGTAGGTGACTCCCCATGCCGGTTCGCCTTCGCTGTAATCGCTGCGGCTGGCAACAAATAAAAAAACACCGAAAATTAAAAGCGATATTAAAAGTAGAAATAATATTACCCTCCAAAGCATAGATAAAATTATTATAACATTTTTTGGGGATAAAAGCAGGCTCGGTTATGGTATAATATTATTGATTTCGGTTTTTGTTTATTTGCAAATATGTTTTTTGGAAAAAGAAGGTTCAGAAAAATTATTGCGACAATTTTTTATTTTTCGGTCGGGGGACTGATTTTTTTTATTGCCGAAGTTTGTTTTGCCGGCATTGTTTCGCTTGAAAGCGGAATCTTAGCCACGCCCGATGCTTCCTGGCGGGCTTTTCCCGGCTGGTACGGCGAAGTTCATGCGGGGTCCGGAGATCTGAACGCCAATGGTTATGAAGAGATTGTTGCAGCAATGGGCTTGGGCGGCGGGCCGCACGTGCGTATATTCAGCGCCAACGGGCGGCTCCTCGGACAGTTTGATGCATACCATCCGGCTTTTCGCGGCGGTGTGAATTTGGCAGTCGGCGACATAAATGCCGACGGCAAAGCTGAAATTGTTACCGGTGCCGGTCGGGGCGGCGGGCCGCACGTAAGGGTATTTAATGGGCGAGGCGAATTAATCAGCCAATGGTTTGCCGGGCCGGAGCAGGAGCGCAATGGAGTTGAAGTATGGATTGAGGACGGCAGGGTGGTTACTTCATATGACGCAGGTTCCAGCTTAGGGAATAGTATTTTTGAGATGGCAGTCCCTTTCCATAAGCAAGAGCATACTTTGAGCTGCGAGGTGGCGAGTTTAAAATCGGCACTTAGCTACAAAGGGGTAAGTATCAGTGAATCAGAACTTATTAAGCTTCAGCCAATAAGTTATCCTTTAAAATATTCAAACAATGTTTGGGGCGACCCGAGCAAAGGCTATGTCGGCGATATTGACGGCAGCCAGCCGCGGCTTACTGGCTATGGAATATACTGGAAGCCGATTGCCGAGCTGGCAAAGCGGTTTCGGCCGGCAGAAAGTTTTCGCCATGCTGGCTGGCATTACATTCGCGACCAGATTGAGGCCGATAATGTAATAATCGTTTGGGGCAATTATGTGCAAAATCCGCAGGCACTAATATGGAAAACATCAGAAGGGGCGAGCGTATTGGGGTTTATTGGCGAGCACACTTATATTGTGCTCGGCTGGGAGGGGGATCCTAATCAACCGGATGCTGTTGTGCTTTTAGATCCGATGCGCGGCCGCTTAAAAATGACTTATTCGGAGTTTATGCGCAACTGGTCGTTTTTGGATTATAGCGGGGTTGTGGTAAAATAGCATTAGCTTTAACTAATGAAATTATTTTATGAAGGATAAATTAGAGGTAGTTTTTAAAGTGGTGCGCCAGCTTTTTTGGTCACTGCTCCTGCAGGGTATTTTTTTGATTGTTTTGGGTATTTTGATTGCCGTATTTCCCGAGCTTTTAGTTGCTCTAGTCAGTGTGATGTTCATTTTGCTCGGTATTATCGTGATTGCAATCGCTATCAAGGTTTGGAAATACTCAAAACTGACTATTGAAATATAGGTGGATACATATTAAAATGCCCCGAAAGGGGCATTTTTTTATGGATAAGAAAAAATCAAAATTATTACTTCATATCTGCTGTGGCGTGTGCGGCGCCTGGCTTCCGGAAATGCTGTCAACTGATTATGACGTAGCGTTTTATTTTTTTAATCCAAATATCTATCCGCAGGAGGAATACGGCTTGCGGCGGGACGCGGCCAGGGGAGTGGCGCAAACATTAGGAATGCGATTTATTGAGGGGGCTTATGAGCCTCAAGCCTGGCATGCGGCGGTTAAGGGTTTGGAAAATGAGCTTGAGGGCGGAAGAAGGTGCGAAGTTTGTTTTGATTTTCGTTTACAGATTACGGCTCGTTATGCCAAGGAAAATGGATTTGATATTTTTGCCTCAACGCTGACAATCGGCCGCAATAAGCGCGGCGAAGTGATAAATCCTATCGGCGAAAAATGGGGCAAGCATTTTGGCATTAAATTTTTGGCCGGTGACTGGAAAAAGCAGGGCGGACAACAGGAAACAGACAAAAAATCTAAGGAGATGGGTGTTTACCGGCAGAATTATTGCGGGTGTGTCTATTCAATGAGAGGATAATTTTTCTTTTATTATAAAATAAGGTAAAATAGAGAAGAAATAAACTATTATATTGGATGATAAAATCTTCCGATATAATCTCATTCGTTAAAAAATATATATGCCTGCATATATATTTTCTCACTCATTTCGATTATGAAAAAGATATTCTTTATATTTATATTCGCTGTTTTGTTTGCCGGGGCTTCACCGGCGATTGCCCGGGCCGAGCAGATAAACAGCTTTAAGACTGATATTGCAGTTCAAAGGGACAGTTCATTGATCGTGACTGAAGAAATTAATTATGATTTTGGTGATGAGGAGCGGCATGGTATCTATCGGACAATTCCATATAAATACTATCGTTCAGGAAATAATTACAATGTCCGGATTAAGGTTCTTTCGGTAACTGACGAGCAGGGTAGTAAGTATAATTATAAAATAACAAAGAGCGGCGGCTATATTGACGTGAGAATTGGCGATGCCGACGTCTATATCAGTGGGGAGCATACTTACGTGATTAAATACCGGGTTTGGCGGGCAATAAATTATTTTGACACCCATGACGAGTTATATTGGAACACCAGCGGTAATGAATGGTATGTGCCGATTTTATATCATGAGGCAACGGTTTATTTGCCGGATGAGGCAGTTGACCAAAATCTTAAGGCAACCTGTTTTACCGGGCCGCTCGGCAGTACGGAGCAGGACTGTTCCTATATGAAGACAGCTGATGGTTTCTATTTTGCCGCGGATAATCCGTTTGGTGAGCTTGAGGGAATGTCCGTGGTTGTCGGCTGGACTCCGGGAGCAATTGCTAAGCCGGGCATTTGGCAGGAAATAAAGTGGTTTGTTGCTGATAATTGGGGATTAATATTTCCAATCCCGGTTTTAATTTTTATGATTTGGTGGTGGATTAGGCACGGCAAGGATGAGTTCGGCAGAGGAACAATTATCCCGTTATATGAGCCTCCCGAGGGCTTGAATCCGGCTGAGGTCGGAACCGCGGTGGACGGTCATCCGCACATGAAGGATTTAAGCTCAACAATTGTTGACCTTGCCCGGCGCGGTTATTTAAAAATTCGCTACATTGAAGATAAGCGGTGGTTTGGAAAGTCAGTTGATTATGAAATTATTCGCTTAAAATCAAGCGACTCTTTGAAGAATAAGTTTGAGCGCGAGTTTTTTGACTCGCTGTTGGGCGCCAAGGAAAAAGTAAAAATATCCAGCCTAAAAAATAAATTTTATAAGGATTTACCCAAGCTTTCCAAGATATTGAATAATCAGATGATGGAAAATAAATATTTTGTAAGAAAGCCGGCGGACACAATGGCGATATATATTGTGATTGGCCTGGCGATCATTATTCTTGGAATATTTGTCGGTGCGTTTACCCGTTCGGTCGCCACCGGTATAGGCATCGGGCTGTCTGGTCTTATTGTTGGAATATTTTCCGTTTTTATGGTGAAAAGAACCAGGGAAGGAGCGATTATTAAGGAAAAAATACTTGGTTTTCGGGATTTTCTCGCAGTGACGGAAAAGGACCGCCTTAAATTCCATAATGCTCCGGAAAAGAAGCCAGAGGTGTTTGAGGAATTTTTAGCATATGCAATGGTTCTCGGAGTTGAGAAACAGTGGGCGGATCAATTCAAAGAAATATACACACAGCCGCCGGACTGGTATGAAGGCGACGGAAGGGCGTTCAGTACGGCATATTTCGTTTCCAGCCTATCGGGTATGAATAACTCGGCAATGGCGGCGATGGCAACACGTCCGGGCGGGGGAGCCGGTTCAGGGAGCTCTGGTTTCTCCGGCGGAGGTTTCTCCGGCGGAGGATTTGGCGGCGGCGGAGGCGGAAGCTGGTAAGGCAATAACTGGCAGTTAATTTTTAACAATTAACCTGAACAATGGTTTATCTTGCCGTAACTTTAATTTGTCTGTGCTTGGCTCTAATTTGGGCGATCGCCTTGATGATTTCCAATTTTTTTGATGCTCCCTGGGTGCCCTTAAGAATGGGCGCGGTTGACCGGATGTTGGAGCTTGCCAATATTAAGCCCGGCGAGATTGTAGTTGACTTGGGTTCGGGTGACGGCCGCCTTTTAATCAGGGCTTTGAAAAATCATCAGGCCAGGGGAGAGGGATACGAGGTTAATCCGATAATGGCCTGGCTTTGCCGGATGGATATATTAATCAGGCGGATGAAAAATAATATCAAAATTATTCGGCAAGATATGCACAAAGCGGATATTTCCCAGGCCGACGTGATTGTGACTTATCTTTTCCCAAAAGCCAATCAAAAGCTGGAAAAAAAGGTAATGACCGAGGCAAAGCCCGGAGCACGGGTAATATCTTATGCCTTTTGTTATCCAAACTGGGGACACAGCCATAAAGAAAGGGTTGGAGCAGGCAATATTTACGTTTATCATAAAAATTGGTAAAGTTATCCACACGTTTTAAGCTCGCCAGGTCTTTGGAAACACAATATATTGTGTTATAATATAATTTGTGAACACAATATATTGTGTCAGGACTTTAAAGAAATATGAGGTTTTACGACTCATATTTTTTATTGCTAATAAATAAGTAACTGGCCACATTTATGCAGGAATCAATCTCACGCCAACAAAAAAAGGTCGATTCTTTTACTGATTTTTTATCAAGCAAAGAAGTGCCGGAAAGAGTATGGCAATATTTGGCAATGGTTAAAAAAATAAAAAAAAGAAATGGTGATATTCATGATTTTGACGGCGAAAAATTAGCCAAGTCGGTTTGGTATAGCTTTGTTGATGCCGGCATGAAGGATAAAGAATTAGCCCGCCGTATTACCAGCCAAATTTTAAGCCGTTTAGCATATCAGTTTGACGGCCATACAGTGCCCTCATCTGATGAAGTGCGTGAGATAGTGCAGATGGGCCTGATTGATCATAATTTGAGCCACGTGGCCAAGTGTTTTATTACATACCGTCAGAAAAAGGGTCCGTCACAGCTCCAGGAGGCAGTTTATGGCAACGGCGTGAAATTATCCAGACTTTTTACCCAGCCGGGCAGACATCCATACGATGATATTGAATGGGAAAGGCGCGATGCCCGCATTACCAACGACAAGGGTGAAGTGATTTTTGAACAGCGCGATGTTGAAGTTCCAAAATCATGGTCCCAGACAGCAACTAATATTGTCGCTTCGAAATATTTTCGTGGCCAGCTGGGCATGCCCGAGAGGGAGTGGAGCCTTAAGCAGATGGTTGACCGCGTAGTGAAAACGATTGCTGACTGGGGGCGCTGCGGAGGTTATTTTGACACTGCTGAGGACGCGGAAATATTTGAGGATGAGCTCACTTACATTTTAGTTAATCAGCACGCGGCTTTTAACAGCCCGGTTTGGTTTAATGTCGGAGTTGTTGAGCGGCCGCAAACCTCAGCATGCTTTATTAATTCGGTGCACGATGACATGCGGTCTATTCTAAATCTTTCAATGACCGAGGGCATGCTTTTTAAATATGGTTCAGGCACCGGATCAAACCTTTCCGCATTAAGGTCGTCAAAAGAAATGCTCGGTTCTTCGTCAGGCAAATCATCTGGTCCGGTTTCTTTTATGAAGGGCTTTGACGCTTTTGCCGGAGTGATTAAATCAGGCGGAAAGACCCGCCGGGCTGCCAAAATGGTGATTTTAAATGTTGACCATCCGGATATTGTTGAATTTATCAATTGTAAAGCGGATGAAGAAAAAAAGGCCTGGGCTTTGATTGATGCCGGTTATGACGGGTCTTTTGACGGCGAGGCCTATAATTCAGTATTTTTTCAAAACGCGAATAACAGTGTTCGGGCTAGTGATGATTTTATGAAGGCGGTGGAGGATGACGATGAGTGGATTACCCGTATGGTAACAACCGGCGATCCGGCGGAAAAGTTTAGGGCGCGGGAAATAATGAAGCAGGTTTCCAAGGCCGCCTGGGTTTGCGGAGACCCCGGGCTTCAGTTTGACACCACAGTAAACCGTTGGCACACCTGTCCGAATTCCGGACGAATCAACGCTTCAAACCCCTGTTCTGAATATATGTTTTTGGATGATTCGGCCTGCAACCTTGCTTCAATAAATTTAATGAAATGCCGGGATGACGAAGGCGAATTTGACACAAAAAAATTGCAGCATATTGCGCGGACGCTGATTACTGCCCAAGAAATCGTTATTGACAATTCAAGTTACCCAACGCCGGCGATTGAACAGAACGCGCGTGATTTTCGCGCCCTGGGCTTGGGCTATGCCAATTTGGGCGCACTTTTGATGTCGCGCGGTTTGGCCTATGACAGCGACGAGGGCAGAAATTTTGCCGCGGCAGTAACATCTCTAATGACAGCAACGGCGTATGACCAGTCGATCAATTTGGCTGAGAAGGTAGGCACTTTTACCGAATATGCGATTAATGAGGAGCCCTTTTTAAAGGTGATTGCCATGCACCGCGAAGCTGACCTGGATATTGATGAGACCGGTGTGCCGGAAGCTATTCGCAATGAATCAGCCCGGATGTGGGATCAGGTCCTTGTCCGCGGGCAGGAGCATGGTTTTCGTAATGCCCAGGTAAGCCTTCTTGCGCCTACCGGAACGATTGGCTTTTTAATGGATTGCGACACAACTGGAATTGAGCCGGACATCGCTCTGGTAAAGTATAAATGGCTGGTTGGCGGAGGCATGATTAAAATTGTAAATAAAACCGTGCCCGGTGCCTTGATAAGGCTTGGTTATTCAGACGAGCAAATTAAGGATATTTTGGAATACATAGACGCTAATGACACGATTGAAGGCGCTCCCCATTTGAGTGAAGAGCATTTGCGGGTGTTTGACTGCGCATTTAAGCCGCAGAACGGCAAGCGCAGCATCCATTATCTTGGTCATATTCGTATGATGGGCGCGGTCCAGCCGTTTTTGTCCGGCGCGATTTCAAAAACTGTTAATATGCCGGAAGAAGCGACTGAAGAAGACATTGCCGAGACATACTTAACCGCCTGGCGTTTGGGGCTTAAGTCGATTGCCATTTATCGTGACAATTCAAAGCGTACCCAGCCACTCACTACTTCAAAAGACGGCAAAAAAGAAGAAACAAAAAAACAGGAGGCTCGCAGTGAAGACTATAAGCCTCGCCGCCGCCGCATGCCGGATGAGCGCCGTTCAATTACGCACAAATTTTCTGTTGCCAATCATGAAGGCTACATTACTGTCGGCCAGTTTGAAGACGGTAAGCCGGGGGAGATATTTATTACGATGAGCAAAACCGGCAGCGTAATATCCGGGCTGATGGACGCCTTTGCCACCTCGGTTTCAATCGGCCTGCAGTACGGCGTGCCGCTTCGGGTTCTGGTGAACAAGTTCGCCCATATGCGCTTTGAGCCGTCCGGAGTAACCAATAATCCGCAGATCAGAATTGCCAAATCAATAATTGATTATATTTTCCGCTGGCTGGCAATAAAGTTTTTGCCGCCGGAGGAGCAAACTTTGATCGGCATTAACGCGCCGCAGGAGGTACCGCAGCAGATGGAGGAGCAGACACCGGATGAAGTAGTTGAAGATATTGAAGATAAGAAGCAAAAACTGCCTTTGGGCAGTCAGCTCGGGCGCGAGGACACGGTTACCTTTGATGTGCAGTCAGACGCCCCGGTTTGCGACACCTGCGGCAGTATGATGGTGCGAAACGGCGCTTGCTACAAATGCTTGAATTGCGGAGCAACGAGTGGGTGCTCATAAAAGATTAAAAATTATATACCAAAAAGCAAAGATTGATATTTATGGTAAACAAAAGAGGCTTTATTCATGTTTATACCGGCGACGGAAAGGGTAAGACAACGTCATCAATCGGCATGGCGATGCGCGCAATCGGAGCAGACAAGCGCGTCGCCATTGTTTTTTTTGATAAAGCGGGTGATTTTTATTCCGAGCGTAAGCTAATCGACCAGAGATTGTCCGATGCAGTAGATTACTGGGTTTGCGGCCGGCAAAGATTTCAGCCCAGAATAAATGAATTTGACATGTCAATCACTGATGAAGACCGGTTTGAAGCGCGGCGGGGCATTGAAATTGCCAGCGATATCATGGCAAAAGCCGAACATGATCTCTTGATTCTTGATGAGCTCAACAGCGTTTTGCACCAGGAACTGGTTAATCTTGCCCTGGTGCTTGATCTATTATCAAAAAAACCATCTAGTCTGGAATTGGTGCTGACCGGACGCAATGCCCAGCCGGAAATTATGCAGGCGGCTGACTTGGTAACTGATATGCGGAGCGTCAAGCACTACATGGAGCAGGGCATTTTGGCGAGAAGGGGCATTGATTACTGATATAATTATTATTTATAAAATAAAAATTCCCATGACCAGATTGGCCATGGGTTTTTATTTTAGAAGTTGAGGCAGGTGAAGATGCGGACAGCATGCCCGATATTTTCCTCTTGGGCACCGGCATGCCATTGCACTTCAAAGTGCCAGGGACCCTTGCTAAAGCCGACATGCGGTCCGAAGGTGGCAAGGCGGTTAACCGCTTCTATCTGCACGCCGACATTCACCCAGTCTAGCGGATTATAGTCAACCGCGTGGTAGCCGTAGTAATCGGCTTTTTTGTGGTTGAAGATGGCTTCGTTTTCAGTAAAGATAGTCAGCTGTCCTCTGAAGAACGAAAAGCCAATCCAGACCGAGCCGATCCCAGCGTCGGTTTCCATCCAGTTGGCGGCGTAACCGACCTGCGGGGCAATCCAGAACCAATCAGCCGGTGAAAAAACTGGGCCGGCGTAGGCGAAGAACATAATGAGTTTATTCTCCGGTACGGTAAAAAGCATGCCTGAAGCGCGCAAAGCAACTGCTTCGCCATATACTGGTACATGGCCGCCGATTCCCGCCTGGATCTGCGCTCCGTTCCAGGGGAATTTGGCTGCCTCGGCCCTTGCCGTCAGGCAGAGTGCGGTAAATATGAAAAAACAAAGGACTAATTTTTTCATCGCTAACCTCCTCTGTTGGTTAGGGGGATACCGCACCTTATCACAAATTTTTTTTCTTGTCAAGATTCAGCAAATTAATTATTTTATTATTAATTTGTGATATAATTATATTAATTGTTAAGATAATTTATTCTTATGCCAAAATCAACAAAGCATGCCATGGAGTGGAGCGTTGGGCTGACAATATTGGCTCTCATCGGCATTATAATTGGCTTAATATTGACCAAGCCGCTAATAATTATGGTGTTTCTTTTGCCGACAGTCATTTATGAGGTTTACCGAACCGAAGGGAAATCTACAAAGTGGGCGTCCTGGGCTCTTTTATGCGTATTTGTTCTTGAGATTGTTTTAATAATTTTTAAAATTAATTATAATTTGGCCGACCTGCTCGGCCGGGACCAGCAGTACATTGGCGAATACCTAGTGCCGTTAGGTGATATCAAGATTATCGCACCGATAATAATTGCTGTTTTGTCTATTCTTCTGCTGACGAAGACATGGGGAAAATACACGAAATATCTTGCCGCTGTAATTATTGTTGGTTCATTCAGCGTAATATATACCCTGGACCCGGTTGTTTTTAGGGAGATGATTAAGATTGCGATAGAAAAATTTTTGGAAGAAATACCTTCATAAAATAAATCAAAAAATCCCCGCTTAACGAGGATTTTTTTATTTATTTTGGTCGGGGCGAGAGGATTTGAACCTCCGATCTCAGCGTCCCGAACGCTGCGCCTTAGCCACTAGGCCACGCCCCGTGATAATTTGACTAAATTCTAGCAAAATTATAAGATAAAGTCAAGAATTTTGCTAAATTAAAGTAAAAACCCCGCAAGGCGGGGTTAAGTTTCAAGAGTCCATTTAAGTTCAACTTCTTCTGCTCTTGGGAAATGTTCAGCAGTTTCCCGCAGTATTAGCTGACAGCGAGGGTTGCTGCAATAATGGATTATTATTCCTGGTTTTTTTGGATCAGGCTCAGATTTGGTGTCCTGGTGTATGTGCCAGTGGCAGCAGAAGTCTTTCCAAAATTGACCGGGAAAAAGGCCAATAATTGCGTGACGCATTTTTGTAAGTACGCCCATTCCTCCTCCTTTCATGGGCACCAGTATAACATTATGGATTTGTTTAGTCAAAATATCAAGACAACAAAAAGCCCCTTGGCCGATAAAATGAGGCCAAGGAGCCTTAATGAGTTTCAGGGGCAGGAGCATTTGGTTGGTGAGGGGAAAATGCTGAGAAAGCTTTTGGAGCAGGATGAGGTTCCGTCAATGATTTTTTGGGGGCCGCCGGGCACGGGAAAAACAACCCTGGCAAAAATAATCGCCAACCAGACAAAGTCGAATTTTATTGAGGTTTCGGCCGTGACCACGGGAATTCCTGAAGTAAAAAAAATTATTGCCAAGGCAATTGACGCGCGAAAGCTATACTTAAAAAATACAATTTTATTTGTTGATGAGATTCACCGATTTAATAAGGCTCAGCAGGACGCGTTTTTGCCGCATGTTGAGCAAGGAAATATTATTTTAATCGGCGCGACAACAGAAAATCCGAGCTTTGAAGTTAACTCGGCCCTCCTTTCAAGGTGCCGGGTTTTTGTTTTAAATCAGCTGAAGCCGGATAAAATTCGCAAAATTCTTGATTATGCTCTGAAAGACAAGGAGCGCGGGCTGGGCGGGCTGGTACTTGAGGTCGAGGCTAAGGTCCTTGATTACCTGGCCAATATGGCAAATGGTGATGCGCGGGTTGCTTTAAACGCTTTGGAAATCGCGGCGAATTCGGTTTCGGAAAAAGGCGAAAAAATGGTAAAATTAGAAGCAAAGGATATTTCCGAAGCCCTTCAGCGAACCCATCTTTTATACGATAAAACCGGTGAAGAGCATTATAATATAATTTCCGCTCTTCATAAGTCAATGCGCGGCAGTGATGCCGACGCGGCGCTTTACTGGCTCGGCCGGATGCTTGAAGGCGGGGAAGACCCGCTTTATGTCGCCCGGCGATTGATCCGCTTTGCTTCCGAGGACGTCGGTTTGGCCGATCCCAATGCCTTAGTCCAGGCGGTGAGCGCGTACACGGCAAGCCACTATATTGGCATGCCGGAATGTAATGTGGTGCTGGCCCAGGCCGTGGCTTATCTTGCTAAGGCACCAAAGTCAAATGCTCTTTATCGCGCTTACGGTCAAGTGCAAAAAGACATTCAGGAAAAAGAGAATTTGCCTGTGCCGCTTCATATTCGAAATGCCCCGACCGAGCTGATGAAAGACCTTGGATACGGCAGGGGGTATAAATATAATCATAATTTTAATAAACCGGTTGAGCAGGATTATCTGCCTGATGAGCTGAAGGCTAGAAAATATCTGGAGGAATAATTTTGATTTTGTTCGCCTCCGGCAGGCAGGAAAGTTCTGGGTCTCACATTTGCTTTCAGCTTTGCTTGGCTACCTTCTTCATTATTTCGTCACGTAAAGCTCGCCCCAGACCCCTGTCGTCTTGATAGATGTTTAATATATTAACCTTCAATAAATATGTCTTTAGAAAATAAAAAAATATTAATGGTTGTTGCGCCGGAAGGGTTTAAGGATGCCGAGTGTTTTATTCCCAAGGCGGCTCTTGAAAAAGCCGGAGCAACCGTGCAAGTTGCTTCTTTAAGAACGGGAAAGGCGACGAGCGACCAGGGCCAGGGTTTGTCAATTGATTTTGCCGCGGATGAGGTTAAGCCGCATAATTTTGATGCAATAGTTTTTGTCGGCGGTCCGGGAATGGTCGGCAAGGTTGGCGAGCCAAGCTTTGTTGATTTGGCGCGTGATTTTTTTGAGGCGGGAAAATTAACAACCGCAATATGTATCGCTCCGGTAATTTTGGCGAACGCCGGTATTCTTGCCGGTAAACAGGCGACGGTTCATGAATCGGCTCAGTCCGACATAGAAGCCGAGGGCGCCGAGTATACCGGCAAGCCGGTTGCACAAGTTGATAATATTATCACGGCAAACGGTCCGGCCGCGGCAGGTGATTTTGCCAAAGCGATTCTTAAGGCGCTGGAATAATATGAAAAGAAAACCTTGTCCAAATAAGTTAATTAATGAGGAGGATTGCCCGTGTCCGGAAAAGGAATGCGAAAATCACGGCATGTGCTGTGAATGCATTCGCCATCATATTAAATATGGCGGCAAGCCGGCATGCATGAAATAGATTATATGAGTGAAAAGTTATATCCCAGGATCGGGGTTGGTGTAATTATAAAAAAGGAAGGAAGGATTTTAATGGGTTTGCGAAAGGGGTCCCACGGCAAAGGTACTTGGTCTTTCCCGGGCGGCCATTTGGAGTTTAATGAAACATTTGAATCTTGCGCCCGGCGTGAAGTAAAGGAGGAAACCGGGCTTGCGGTGCGTGAGACAAATTTCGTTACGGCGACCAATGATATTATGGCCGCTGACGGCAAGCATTATGTTACAATATTTATTGAAGCTTTGGTTGACGATGGCGAGCCAAGCGTATGCGAGCCGGATTGCTGTGAACGCTGGGAATGGTTTTATCCGGATAAGATGCCAAATGACTTGTTTTTACCAATAATTAATTTAATAAAATCAGGCTATAATTTTTAATTATGCAGGATGAAAAATGGCAGGAGGTTGTCGGGATGGTAAAAGATAAATTTGATGTTATGGAAGAAGGGGAGGAACCGATCGAAGACATCCCTCGGTCAAAAAAAGAATTTTTAATTTTTGAGGGCCCGCTCGGTAGGATGAAGGTAGAGCGGGAGACAAAGCCGGTTGTCTTGGATAAGAAAACCACTTATTCAAAGCGCATGGGCGACACTGCGGCGGTTGAGTATGTATATTCAGAAGATGAATATGCCCATAAGTTTCATGCATATGTCTGGCAGGGCAATGACTGGGTGGAGATGGAAGCCGGCGCGTTTGATTTATGAATCCTTTTGAAAATGTAAAAACGTTATTACTGTTAATCTTATTGACTTTGGCTGTTTTTTTAGGCATTGGCGCATATTTGTATTTTGTCACTACGCCCGAGGCTTTTTTACGCGCGATGATGCGCAAAATGTCCAATGTGGAGACCGTACATTATGTTTTTCAGGAAGAGTCGATCGGCAACGTGGTGCGACCGGGCACGGTGATCCAGGGGCTGGGTTTTTCCAGAATGGTTCATCAGATTCAAGGCAAGTTGAAAGGCAAAATTTCAGGGGACATTGATTTGCGAAATACAAATTTTTCTTATACGGCCGATGTCGGTTTAAGTGCCTGGGATGAGCGCCGGGAAAACCTTTATAAAATTGATTTTGAACAGATTGTTGACGAAACAGGCGTACATATCAGGGTGAACCAGGCGCCGGAAAGCGACCAAATAGATCTTTCTCCATTTGTCGGGCAATGGGCAAAAACAAACCAAGATTTTTTTTCCCAGTTTATCGCTTCGCCAAATCTTAATGAGCAGCAGTTGCGTGATTTAAGAAACCTTGTTTCGGAAACCGAGTTTTTTAATTTTCAGCAGAAGGTTGGTTATAATTTCATTGGCTTTACTCTGGTTCGCGGTTTTAAGGTGAAGCTTGATAAAGAGAATACTTTTGAATTTATTAAAAATTTCAAATTATTATCTGAAGGCCGCAGCTTGACCCGTTCGGAATATCGTCATCTGGATGATTTTTTAAGCGAGGCGGAAGAAATGGATATTGAGCTATGGATTGGCTGGAATAATAAATATTTATATCGTCTTCAAATAGAGGGTGAATATTCCGAGGCTAACGGTACGAGAATCCGTTTTGTTGTAATAATTGATTTATCTCAATTTAATGATGATATTAATATTGAGGCGCCGGAAAAAGCAAAGTCGGCACAAGATATTTTACGCGGTGCCGGAGGCCTGCCAACCGCTGGCGAAGCCGTGCTCGGTGGAGAGGAAGCGCCAATGGCTGAACCAAGTGAGCTGCCCGTATCCGCTGGCACAGAAGTTCAAGCTGACGAAGTGGGGTTTCGCGACAGTGACGGCGACGGTCTCTATGACACATTTGAATATTCCCTGGGAACAGATATCAACAATCCGGATACTGACGGCGACGGCGTTAGTGACGGAGATGAAGTTAAGGAGGGGACTAACCCTTTGGGCACGGGAATGCTTTTTGACTATCGATAATTTATGGTGAGAAAGACCAAGTGGTCAGCATATAAACAAAAAGAAAGCCGCAGTACTTCTTCAGTTTTTTCTCAGCGGGCAAGGATTTTGCAGGCCGCGTTTTTTATTTTAGCCGTTCTAATCGGAGTCAGGCTTTTCATCCTTCAGGTTATTGAGCATAATTTTTATGAAGCGCTTGCTTCAGGGCAGCATGAGATTTATAAAGATTTGTTTCCGGAGCGCGGTGAAATTTTTGTTGGTGAAGAAGTAAGCGAACGGCATTATGCCGCTGCGACAAATCAGGAGCTAAGCTTGGTATATGCCGACCCGCGGCATATTGAAGATCCTGAGGAATTTTTGAACCAGCTCCAGGGAGTATTGCTTTTTGACGATGAATTTAAGGAAGCCACGCTTGAACGTATTTCCGACGCGAGTGATCCTTACGAACCAATCATGCATGAGGTTCCCGATGAACAGGCAGAGCAAATTCGCGCGTTAAATCTTTCCGGTGTAGGTTTTACCAGTGAAAGGCGCCGACTTTATCCGGAAAGCAGGCTCGGCGGCCATGTTATCGGATTTGTTGGCGCAGATGATAGCGCTGATAGGAGTGGCCGTTACGGCGTGGAAGGATACTTCAATGAAGAGCTTAGCGGCGAACATGGCTTTTTGCATTCGGCGCTTGACGCAACCGGAAGCTGGATCACGGTTGCCGACAGAAGCTTTAAGCCGGCGGTTGACGGAGCGGATATTTATTTAACTCTTGATCGCAATATCCAGTATCATGCGTGCGTTAAGCTTGTTGAGGCGGTTGAGCGTTACAATGCCGGCGGCGGGTCAATTATCGTGATGCGCCCGGATGGGAAAATTCTCGCCATGTGTTCAATGCCCGACTTTGATCCGAATAAATACAATGAAGCAGAAGATATCGGCGTATTCAATAATCCGGCAATTTTTAATCAATATGAACCTGGGTCGGTATTTAAAGCGATCACTATGGCCGGGGCGCTTGACCAGGATAAAGTTACGCCAAAAACAACCTATGAAGATACCGGGGAAGTGGTAATTGGCGAGCACACGATTAAAAATTTTGATGAAAAAGCATACGGCATCCAGACAATGACTCAGGTTTTGGAAAAATCATTAAATACCGGAGCAATTTTCGCCATGGAGCAGATTGGCAAAGATAAGTTTCGTGAATATGTGAAAAAATTCGGCTTTGGTGATTACACCGGCATCCAGCTTGAAACAGAGAATCCAGGCAATATTGCGAGCCTTAACCAGCGGGGGGATATTTTTAGCGCGACTGCTTCATACGGCCAGGGCATTGCGGTAACCCCGCTGCAAATGGTTAATTCTTTTGCCGTAATCGCTAACGGCGGGAAGCTTGTCAAACCGTATATTATTGATAAGATAATTTATCCTGACGGATCAGAACAGGCGTTCGCTTCAAAAGAGCTGGATACGGTGATTTCGCAAAGAACCGCGACTCTTCTTTCCGGAATGCTCGTTACGGTAGTGGAGAGCGGTCATGGGACCAAAGCCGGAGTGCCTGGCTATTACGTTGCCGGCAAGACCGGTACGGCCCAGGTTGCCCGGGCCGACGGCCGTCCCGGGTATGACCCGAATATTACGATTGCCTCGTTTATCGGCTACGCCCCGGCGCAGAATCCGGCCTTTGTCATGCTGGTAAAGCTTGACCGGCCAGCCGGCCAGTGGGGTTCGGCAACCGCCGCCCCAGTGTTTGGCGAAATGGCGCAGTTTTTGTTAAACTACTTACAGATACCTCCTGATTATGAATAATTAATATTAAACACAATAATGAAAAATTTGATACAAAAAATCTTGGCATTTCTGGCAAAGCAGGTGCTGTATAAATACCAGCCAAAGGTGGTCGGTATTACCGGGTCCATGGGCAAGACTTCTTCCAAGGAGGCGATTTATTCAGTTTTATCAAGTAAGTTCAATGTTCGCCGCAATATTAAGAATTACAACAATGAAATCGGCGTTCCTCTTACAATAATTGGCGAGCCCTCGGGCCTTCGTTCAATCGTTCGCTGGCTGATGATATTTTGGAAGGCTTTTGAACTCTTAATATTTCGGGATAAAAATTATCCGGAAATCTTGGTCTTGGAAATGGGGGCGGACCGGCCCGGGGATATCAAATATTTGGTCAACATTGCGCCATGCGACATTGGCATTCTGACAACAATCGCTCCGGTTCATGTTGAGTTTTTCAAAGATATTAAAGGAGTGATTAAAGAAAAGAAAAAGATAATCACCCATCTCAAGCAAGACAAACTGGCGATTTTGAACCGCGATGATATTAATGTTTGGAATATCCATGAAGAAAGCAAGGCAAGGGTACTCGGATTTGGCTTTGAAGAAGGGGCGGATGTCCGGGCGATTGAAGTTATGAATAAATTTATCCCCGATAGTGAAAGACCCGAGGAAGAGGTTGCCGGAACAAGTTTTAAATTGGTATATGGCGGAAATGCCGTACCGGTTACCCTGCCGGCGGTTTTGGGAAGAGCGCATGTTTATGCCGCGTTAGTCGGAGCAGCGGCAGGAATCCATTTCGGCATGAATATGGTTGATATTGCCAATGCTCTTAAGGAGTATGAAGCGCCACGCGGGCGGATGAGAATTGTCAAAGGAATAAAAAATACCTGGCTTTTGGATGACACTTATAATGCATCGCCTTTGGCGACATTGGCGGCGGTAAATGCGTTGTCTGAGCTTGAGGTATTTGAATCAGGCCGGCGCTGGGCAGTTCTTGGCGACATGCTTGAGCTCGGCAGTTTTACGGAAAAGGGTCATGCCGATGTTGGTAAAAGAGCAGGTAGTTTAGGCATTGATTTTTTAGTAACTGTCGGAGAACGGGCCAAGGATATTGCCAAGGCGGCGATTGACGCCGGTATTCCGGAGGATCATGTTTATTATTTTAATTCATCGCCAGAGGCAGGGAGGTTTCTTCAGGACAAGATACATGAAAATGACATTCTTTTAATAAAAGGTTCGCAGGGAATGAGGATGGAGCATATTGTGAAGGAGTTGATGGCCGAACCGCTCCGGGCCGGAGAAATGCTTTGCCGCCAGGATGAGACATGGTTGAAAAAATAGGCTTACTGTGCTAAAATACCCCTATTCTAAGCCCCCATCGTCTAACGGCTTAGGACGCATCCCTCTCACGGATGAAATAGGGGTTCGATTCCCCTTGGGGGTACCAAATATACCAAAGACTAAAAACCAAAAGTTAGAAATTTATAATTTTTGGTTTACGATTCTTAATATATTCTCATGTCTCCGTTTTTAGCATCATATATCGCGTCAATTATTGCAATTATTTTGAGTGTAATTTTGATATTTGGCCGAAGCAAGCAGATTGTTGCATTTTTTAAACCTCAGGTCACTGGAGTAGGTGAATTGACCGTGCATAAATTGAAGGTGTGGGGGACTGTATTTTTTATTATTATTCACCTTATGTTTGCTTTGATTGCCGCGGTGGTCTACGGCTATTTTAATAATTGGTTTGGCGAAGCGGCAAAAATGAATTTTGTTGTTTCGGCCTTTTCCTTTACATTTTTGTTTACGGTTCTTGCAGTTCTTACCAGAAAGGAGGGCTTGGTGTTTGAAAAGGTGAGTTTGAATTTAATATTTGGGATAGTTTACGGCATTTTGATTGCCTTACTGGCTTATTAGATAATATTTAATTTTTAGATATCGCCGCCAAAAAGGCGATTTTTTGTTTGGTGGCTTGACAGCATAAAAAATATGCTTTATAGTATAAATACCGACCGTCGGTATGTTTTAAGACTATTTTATGCCTTGGAGCAAAGAACATAAAACTAAACAAAAATTAATTAAATGCGCCTTGGATTTGTTTTACAAAAATGGCTATGAAGATACGCCGATTGAGGCAATAGTAAATAAAGCCGGCCTTTCCAAGGGCGCATTTTTTCATTATTTTAAAGCGAAAGAAGATCTGCTGCATGCGATTGCTGATAAATATACTCAGGAAGTGACTGATATTATGGCGCAGATTGCCGATGAATCTGATCTTAGCGCTATTGAAAAATTTAATAAAATAATCACCCAGGGGCAACGCCATAAAATTAACCACAGCGAAGAGTATAAAAAGGTTGGTTTGATACTTTACGACTACCGAAGCATGAAGTTTCAGTATGAAATATTAGATCGAATGACTGAAAAGGCTGTGCCGCCGATTGAAAAAATTATTCGTCAGGGCATGAAAGAGGGCGCGTTTCAGGTGGAATATCCGGCAGAAACAGCTGACGCGTTTGTTAGGTTTCTTTTTATGATGCGTGAGCCATTAATGAAAATCATGAAAGGCGAGGTTAAGGTAGGCGATTTTGCCGACACGGTTGAGAAAAAAATAAAATTTTTTGAAAATATCATGAACCGAATGCTTGGCGCCGAGCCCGGCACGGTTAAGTTGCCCAAAATCAACAAACAGTTGATAAAACTCATGAAATTATTCGTTAAATAAGCTATAATATATTGGAAATATGGCATTAAAGAAGGTATTTCGGCTAAGGAACATCGTAATATTGATTATTGTGCTGGCAATCGGAGGATATATTGCCGCGCAGGCTTTTGTTTTTGGCAAGAAAGAGGTCGGATATGACACGGTTAAGGCTTATCGGGGTGATTTGGTGCAGACAGTGGATGTAACCGGTACGGTTAGGGCGCTGGCAGAAATTAATCTGTCTTTTGAAACAAGCGGCACGCTTGCTTCAACCACGGTTGAGGTCGGTGATATGGTAACAAAAGGCGATGTATTGGCCGAACTTGATAATGAGGATCTGCAATTTGAGGCTGATCAGGCAAAAGCGGCGCTTGATCTCGCTGAGGCAAATTATAATTTAAAAATTGCCGGTGAAACAACCCAGGCAATCAGTGTTTCCGCGGCCGATGTTGCCAAGGCCGAAGCTTCATTGCATAGCGCTGAAGTGAATCTTGAGCAGGCAGAGCTTGAGCTTAAAAATGCCCAAACAACTACGCAAGATGACGTTGAGAAAGCCGAGCTTGCTGTTACCGCGGCGCTTAATACATTGAATATTCGCAAGGCAGAGTATGACAATACAATGAGCCAGACTACGGCTAATGTTGATGATGAATACGAGGATGCGGTAATTATTTTAAAGAACAGCTTGACGGCAATGGCAACGGCGCTTTCTGACGTTGATGATATCGTTGCGGTTGATGACCCTTCGGCAAATACTGATTTTCGTGCATATCTTTCCGTACTTGATACGGGCGCCTTGATAGCGGCCAAGAATTCCTATGTTTTAGCAAGGAATGCGAAAAATGAGGCGTATGATGTGATTAATCCCTTAACCACCGCATCAACCCATGAAGATATTTGGGATGGCATTATTGAGGCTGACGATGCGCTCAATTTTGTGCATCAAGCGCTTACTGACACCCGTCGTGTATTGGACAATACAATAACCAGCTATGAATTAACCCTGGATGAGCTAAATTTATTGAAGTCAACAATTGATACCGATTTAAACACAGTTAATACGCGCTTAACTACTTTGGTTACGCAAAAGCAGGTAATACAAAATTTGGAAACGACAAACACTACATCACAAAAGAGCGCCGAGCTTGCCTTGACCGCGGCGCAAGACGCTTATGACCAGGCGGTTATATCGCTTGAGTCGGTTCGCAATATATCCGATACTTCGCTTAGCTCCTATGAATCAGCTGTTGAGACAGCCAAGGCAAGCCGTGACATACAAAAAGCCGTGCTTAACGCTGCTAAAGCGGCTTTGGATTTAAAAAAAGCAGATCCGCGCTCGGTTGATTTGGCGCCTCTTCAGGCACAGGTTGAAAGCGCCCGGGCGGCTTATAATTTGGCGCTTAACCGTTTGGCAAAATCACAGATTATTGCGCCGGCCAACGGTATTGTTATTAAGATTAATTATGAAGTCGGCGAGCAGGTATCAATGGGCACGGCCTCGCTAAATCAAGCAGTTAGCGGCGGGGTGATCACTATGCTGGCGACCGATCTTTTTGATGTGGAGGTGGATATCCCGGAAACCGATATTGTCAAGGTGAGTATAGGCGATCCGGCAGAAATAACGCTTGATGCATTTGGCGATGAAATGGTTTTTTACGGCGAGGTGATTGAAATTGAACCGGCAGAAACATTAATTCAAGACGTGGTTTATTATCGGGTAAAGGTTAAAATTGAGTTTACTGCCGAGCAAGCAGTGAAGAACGGCATGACGGCAAATGTTGTGATAAAGACCGATGAGAAAAATAACGTAATAATTATTCCACGCCGGAGCGTGATAATTAAAGATGATAAAAGGATTGTCCGTATTCTTAAAAACGGCCAAGTCACTGAGATAGAGCCGGTACTTGGTCTTCAGGGTGACAACGGGCTGACCGAGGTGATCAGCGGCGTAAATGAGAACGACGAAGTGATTACGGCAATTCGGGAGGAGTAAAGAATTTTTATGGAGCAGACTCCTTTAATTCGTGTCCGTGACATTAAAAAGGATTATGTAAATGAAGAAATCGTCACCAAAGTATTGCATGGCATTAGTTTTGATATCAAAGAAGGAGAATTCGTTGCGATAATGGGGCCATCCGGTTCGGGCAAATCAACCTTAATGCATATTCTCGGTTTTTTGGACCGTCCCACTTCGGGGTTCTACTCATTTCGGGATAAAGACGTAAGCAAATTAAGCGATGACGAGCTTGCGGAAATGAGGAGTACTGAGGTGGGTTTTGTTTTTCAGGCCTTTTTCCTTTTGCCGCGAACAACGGTTTATGACAATGTAATGCTTCCGCTTGTTTACACCCGGTTTTCCGCGCAGGAGAAGGACAGGATGGTTAAGGAGGCAATTGATGCGGTTGGACTGAACCACCGCGCTAATCATACTTCAAACCAATTATCCGGCGGTGAAAAACAACGCGTGGCAATTGCCCGGGCTATCGTTAACCGGCCATCGGTCGTTTTTGCCGATGAGCCGACCGGTAATCTTGATTCAAAGTCGGGACAGCAGGTGATGGAGGAGTTGGAGGATCTTAATGAACAGGGCAGAACAATTATCTTGGTTACCCATGAAAAATATACGGCCGAACATGCCGAACGGATAATTTATCTTCGTGACGGTTTGCTTACTTCAGACACAACGGTGAAAGAGCGTCACAGCGCCCATGACGGTGAACTTATTAAATAATTTATGATTTTTAGAACTGCCGCAAAAATTGTTGCCAACGTGGTCCGCCAGAGCAAGATGCGGGCTTTTTTAACCATGCTCGGTATAATAATTGGCATTGCCGCGGTAATTTTGGTTGTTTCGGTTGGCGCGGGCGCGCAGAGCCTGATATTAAACCAGATTAGGAGCGTGGGAACTGACTTAATCAGCGTGCTTCCCGGCGGGCAGGAGGAAGAAGGGCCGCCGGTTGCTGTAATGGGTATCACAATAACAACTTTAACCTATGATGATGCCAAGGCTTTTCTTGATCTGGGACGGGCGCCCAATGTTGTTGCCGTAGCGCCGATTGTCCAGGGAGTTTCCACGTTTACCTGGGGAAGCAATAAGTACGACGGTAATTTTATGGGGACTTCATATCAATATCTTGATGTTGAGGATTATGACATTGCCGACGGTAATTGGTTTAGTGAAGCGGATGAAAATTCACTTGCCCAGGTGGTTGTTCTTGGCAGTGAGGTTAAAAAGCAACTTTTCGGCGATAGTAATCCGATTGGTGAAAAAATTAAATTTCAAAAAAAGAATTTTCGCGTGATCGGAGTGATGGAGGAGCGGGGGGTGAGCGGTTTTGTCAACTATGACACGCGGGTATTTTTGCCCGTGACCACGGCGCAAAAATTAATTCTCGGCATCAACCATATTTCGCTTTTACGCGTTAAGGTATCAGATGAGCAATACATTGACCAGACCATTGATGATATTAAGGCCATTTTGCGTGACCGACATAATATTACTGATCCGATCCAGGACGATTTTACCGTGAGTTCGGCCAAACAAGGCTTAGAAATTGTCAGCAGCATTACTGATTCATTAACATTTTTTCTCGCGGCAATTGCCGGAATCGCTTTGCTTGTCGGCGGAATCGGCATTATGAACACGATGCTTGTTGCGGTTAAGGAAAGAATTCATGAAATTGGTATTAGAAAAGCAATGGGAGCGAAGAATAAGGATATTTTAACCCAATTTTTGCTTGAATCTATTTTCTTTACATTGTTTGGCGGCATTATTGGAATAATTGTCGGCGGCGTGCTTGCCGCGCTGGTTGCTTTGGTCGTCAGATATCTCGGCTATGACTGGGATCTGTTAATTTCATTAAATTCAGTAATTGTCGCCTGTAGTGTTTCAATAATCATTGGTTTGATTTTTGGGATTTATCCGGCGCGTAAAGCGGCTAAGCTTGATCCAATGGTTGCCTTAAGATACGAATAATATGATGCCTTTCGGAGCCTCAATTGAAATCGCAATAAAAACGCTTAAGGCCAATCGCGGCCGGACTTTTCTAACTTTGCTCGGCGTGGTAATCGGCATTACCGCGGTAATCGTTGTTATTTCGGCGGGTAACGGTTTGGAGCAGTATATTACCAGCCAGGTTGAGGCCTTTGGCACAGATACAATTGAAATTGAAATAAAAACGCCGAATACGGAGCACACTTCATCGGAGAATGTAACCGGTTTTGTCGGGGGCATCAGCGTGACGACTTTAAAAATTGACGATGCCGAGGCGGTGATTGATCACCCAAATATTGAAGATGCCTGGTACGGAGTGATGTCGCAGGATTTGTTAAGCTATCAGGGCGAGATAAATAAGACATTATTAATGGGTCTGAACGAATCATTTCTCAAGATAGATAAGTGGGAGGTAGATGAAGGAAGATTTTTTACTGACGAAGAGGATAAGTCACTGGCCCGGGTAGTTGTGCTCGGATCCAAGGTTAAGGACAGTCTTTTCGGTGACGGTGACGCGGTTGGCCAGAATATTAAAATTAATAAAATTAATTACCGGGTAGTCGGGGTAATGGAAGAGCGGGGAGCGATGATGTTTTTTGAATGGGACGACATGGCCTTAGTGCCGGTGCGGACAATGCAAAAAAGAATTATGGGCATTGACCATATCAGCTTCATAATGGCCAAGATGATCGATCCCTCAATTGACGACCAAACGGTTGAGGATTTAAAAATACTCATGCGTGAGCGGCACGGCACAACCAGTGAGAAAGATGATGATTTTGCCGTAATCAGCATGGAGCAGGCAAATGAAATGATGGCCGTGGTATTCACCGGTCTGACCATCTTGCTATTGGCTTTGGTTTCGATTTCTTTAATTGTCGGCGGTGTGGGAATTATGAATATTATGTATGTTTCAGTAACCGAGCGGACAAGTGAAATCGGCCTGCGCAAAGCAATGGGCGCGCGGAATTCGGATATTTTATTTCAGTTTCTGTGGGAGTCGCTGATTATCAGTTTTATTGCCGGAGCGGTTGGCATTGTTTTGGGCAATTTGATTGCTTATTTAATTTCTATTGCCGCAGCCAGCCAGGGATTTGCCTGGGATTTCCAGATATCAATTACCGGGATAATTTTGGCGGTTGGTTTTTCCGCGGTAGTCGGCCTTATTTTCGGCATTTATCCGGCCCGCCGAGCAGCTTCGTTTGATCCGATTCAGTCAATGAGGTTTGAATAGCTGAAAAACAGTATTATATTGACAACACAAATAATGTGTTGTATTTTTAATCTATTAGTTCATTTTTAAACTCATTTCCCAGCTATTTGTCGCGGCAAGGCGGGGAGCAAAGATGAAGGAGGCAGAGATGGTGAAGGCATCAACGGCAAGGGCAAACCCGGAGTATCGGGAGCCGGAACTGGTGCAGAGTGAGGAGATGTTCGAGGTCATGGTTGACCCGGACCAAACAATGGGGGAACTGTTAGAACGCGGCAATTTTATTTATTGGGACCCTAAAGTCATGCGTTTTGAGCGGATGATTTGCCTGGGGCACAGGGGCCCATGCCAGCTGAAGACTTGTTATTTTACCGGCGTGGTTGACAGCAAGTCAGCTTACCGACTTATTCGTGCAGCTGGTCTGGAGCCGGCTTCACTAAGCGAGCTCTTGGCCGTTGCGGCGTATTTTCCTGATGAAGACAGGGAAGAATCATTGGTCGCCATGGGCTCAAACGAGTGGCGTGATTCCGGTGGTGAGTGGACAATATTCACCCTTTGTTTCGGTGATCGGCATGAGGACTTCGTCCATATTGATTTTACTGAAGGCAAGACCCGCCTGCTTTGCATGTCGGGAATGGGCTCAATTATCAATTCGGGTGAGCAAATATTGGTCAAGGTGACTTAGGCCGGGGCTGAGCTTAGCGTCCAATTTGATTGGGCGCTTTTCTTTTTGCTTGACAGGGGATAATCAGGCTTATATAATATGCTTAGCAATCATTTGATATGAGTGCTAAGAGCTATGTTAACTTCAAGGCAAAAACAATTATTGGGTTTAATTATTAATGATTTTGTTATTTCAGCCGAACCGGTCGGTTCAGGTAATTTGGTTGATAAATATAGGCTTAAAATGAGTTCGGCAACCGTACGCGCCGAGATGGCTGAGCTGGAAAAGCGGGGGTATCTGGTAAAGCCGCACACTTCGGCCGGCCGGATTCCAAGTGAAAAGGCTTATGATTGGTATATTGAGAAGCATCTTGAATATTCCAAGAGCATAAAATTAGAAAAGGTGATTGAAGAACTCCTTAACAAAGGGGTTTATGAACAAGCAATAAAAAATATTGCCAAACTGCTGGCCCAGCTTTCTGGACACGCGCTGATTGTCGGCTTCAAATTTAACCATGCTTACTATACCGGGCTGTCAAATCTTTTCCGCCACCCGGAGTTCCAGGAATACGGCCAGGTTGTTAATTTAACCGCGATGATTGACCGTATGGATGATATGCTGGCAAGCGTATTTGATGAGGTAAAAAATGATGTTCGTATTTTTATTGGCCAGAAAAATCCTTTTGGGTCGCAAACCAGCCTGGTAATTTGCCGTTTTAAGTACGCGGATCGCGAACCGGGAATAATCGCTCTTCTCGGTCCGCTGCGGATGGATTATAATAAGAGCTTTTCATTGATTCGCCAGGCAAAAGAAGTAATTGAAAAAAAGTAATTATGACGCAAAAAAACAAAGATGATAAAAAAGAGCAGGGGCCAAGCCTTGAAGAGCTGCAAAAAAAGGCGGATGAATACTTAGCCGGCTGGCAGAGGGCGAGGGCGGATTATGATAATTTTGAAAAGCAGGTAAGAAAAGAAAAAGCCGAACTTATTAAAAACGCCAATATCGGTCTGATCATTTCTTTGTTACCGGTTCTGGATAATTTGGAAAAAGCTGATGAGCATAAGCCGGATCTATCCGGCTATCGCGAAGAAGAACAGAATAAAATAGAACCCTGGATTGCCGGAGTGGACAACACATATCATCAGCTGATGGAGGTTTTAAAAAATATTGGTTTGGAAAAAATTGATGCCTTGGGAAAAGAGTTTGACCCGGCGACAATGGAGGCAATTGAAACGCGCACGGCCCCAGAAGAAGATGAAGGCATAGTAATTGAGGTGGTTTTATCCGGCTATAAATTAAACGGGACGGTTATCAGGCCGGCCCGGGTAATCGTAAATAAAAAATAATACTTACTGCTTTTTGCCGCAGTAAGTAGGGAGGTAAAAATATGAAGTTAATTCCTTGGTTTCCCTATGAATTTTTGGAAGAAATGGGAGACGCTTTTAAAGATTACCACCGGCTACCGGCTAAGACTACGCCTATGATTTTACCGGCGGATGTATACGAAACAGCAAAAACCGTTGAGGTGAAATTGCCGATTGCCGGAATAGATCCGGAAAAGGTTGATATTTCAGTTAAAGACAACATACTTACCGTTAAGGGTAAGTCGGAAAAGAAAACCGAAGTTGAAGAGAAGAATTATTACCGAAAAGAAATTAGAACGGGCAGCTTTCACCGCACTTTGCCGCTTCCGGTCGCGGTTATCGGCGATAAGGCGAGCGCGACAAGCGAACACGGCATTCTAAGGATTTCAATTCCCAAGGCTGCGGAATCAAAAAAGAAGCCGGTAAAAGTAAAAGTTAAAAAAGAGAAGAGGTCTGTTCCTAAGAAAAAGAAGGTAGTGAAAAAGAAATAAAAAACTCCCGAAAAAAGGGGAGTTAGCAGAAAAAGCTTCGGTGCGGTAGCCTGATACTACCCCAGGGCAGAAGAACCTGCCAGATGAGCATGGGAAAAACAATTGGTGAATAGAGGCGTTCGCGTGCTTTGTCAAGATGCTCAAGGCCGATGAAGTAGCTTTTTGCCGCGCTTTCCGCCCTCCATTCAGCCAGAAATATTTCATCAATGTCGAGACCCTCGTCTCCATTGTCACCATCATCGGTCTCAATTATGCCATCATTGATTTCCAGTTCCTGGTAGTGGTCAAGATAATCGCGTTTCCAGCAGTGACAGGCGTGAAGCTGAGAAGCCCAATCACGAAAGCGCCATTCGGCTTCGGCAAGAATAAATAAGTAGGTAAAGATCAAAAAAACGAAAATGCAGCCCAAGGCCAGTATGTAAAGGAGTATCGATTCGGTGCTAGGCATTTTCACCTCCTTAATACCGGATAGTCTATCATAATATAAAAATATTAGTCAACTAGTGGTTTGATCTCTGCTGTTTTGGCAGAGACTAAATCATTAAAAATAATTAAAACTGCAAATTATGTCAAAAATTTTAGGAATTGATTTGGGAACAACAAATTCATGCATGGCAATTATTGAGGGAGGAAAGCCAAAAGTGATTGAAAATGCCGAAGGCAACCGGACAACGCCGTCAATGGTGGCGATGTCAAAGAGCGGGGAGAGGATTGTCGGTCAGCTGGCAAAGCGCCAGGCAGTGACCAATCCGGAGAACACCATTTTTTCGGTAAAGCGCCTGATTGGCCGCCGTTTTGACGATCCCGAGGTAAAGCGCGACATTGAGCTTATGCCTTACAAAATTATTCAGGCGGGCGAAGGGGTTAAGGTTGTAATGAATGAAAAGGAATATACGCCGCAGGAGGTGTCAGCGATGATTTTGCAGAAACTGAAAGCGGATGCCGAGGCAAAAATTGGCGAAAAGATTGATGAGGCGGTAATTACCGTGCCGGCATATTTTAATGACTCACAGCGCCAGGCAACCAAAGACGCCGGAGAAATTGCCGGGCTTAAGGTGAAAAGGATTATCAATGAGCCGACGGCCGCGGCGCTCGCTTACGGCTTTGACAAGAAAAAAGGCGAGCAGGTCGTTGTTTACGATTTGGGCGGCGGTACATTTGATGTTTCGGTTTTGGATGTTGCCGAGGACACGGTTGAGGTTAAGGCAACAAATGGCGATACTCATTTGGGCGGTGACGATTTTGACCAGGTGATTATTGACTGGATTCTTGAGGAATTTAAAAAAGAATCAGGCATTGACCTTGGCAAGGATCCGCTTTCGCTCCAGCGCGTGAAGGAAGCGGCGGAAAAAGCCAAGATTGAGTTATCAAGCGCCCAGGAAACAGAAATTAATCAGCCGTTTATTACTTCTGACGCTTCTGGTCCAAAGCATCTGGTAATGAAGCTTACCCGAGCAAAGCTTGAAGATCTTGTCGGTGATTTGGTCGCGAAGACTTTGGATCCGTGCAAAAAAGCGCTTGATGACGCCGGGTTTAAGCCAGGCGACATTGAGGAAGTTATTTTAGTCGGCGGTATGACCCGAATGCCCTTGGTACAGAAGAAGGTGGAGGAATTTTTTGGCAAAAAGCCAAACATCAGCGTTAACCCGGATGAGGTGGTTGCTATGGGCGCGGCCGTGCAGGCCGGCGTGCTTCAGGGCGAGGTAAAGGACGTGCTTCTTTTGGATGTGACCCCGCTTTCACTCGGCATTGAAACTCTTGGGGGAGTAATGACAAAACTGATTGAGCGCAATACAACTATTCCGACATCAAAATCACAGATATTTTCCACGGCGGCGGACAGCCAGACTTCGGTTGAAGTGCATGTATTGCAGGGGGAGCGCGACATGGCGCAGGATAACAAGACATTAGGCCGTTTTATTCTTTCCGGCATTCCGCCGGCGCCGCGCGGTGTTCCTCAGATTGAAGTGAGTTTTGACATTGACGCGAACGGCATTTTAAATGTTTCGGCAAAAGACAAGGCTACCGGCAAAGAACAGAAAATTACCATTACTGCTTCATCCGGACTTAATGAAGATGAAATTGAAAAAATGAAAAAGGACGCCGAGGCGCATGCCGAAGAAGACAAAAAGAAAAAAGACAAAATTGAAACCCAGAACATGGCTGACACTATGGTTTATACCGCGGAAAAAATGATTAAAGAAGCCGGCGACAAAGTTTCTGACGCTGATAAAAAAGATGTTGAAGAAAAACTTGAGGCATTAAAAAAAGTAAAAGACGGCGATGATTTGGAAGCGATTAAAAAAGCGGCCGAAGAGCTTTCCCAGTCAGCGCAAAAAATCGGCGCGGCAATGTATCAGCAAGGGCAGCCCCCGCAAACGGGACAAGCCGGTGAACAGCCGGACGGTGAAGAACCGAAAGATGGGAAAACCGTTGAAGGGGAGTATGAAGAAGTAAAAGAAGACGAAAATAAAGATAAAAAAGATGAAGATAATAAATAAGTGTGTTGATTAGCACACCAAAGGAGGAGTCATGATCTTAAAACAATTTGTTAGCCTTAACGCTAACTATCAAAAGTTCAAAAAATTAGTTAAGCGTTTTTCCAAGGAGGACAAAAAACGGGTGCTTGAGGCATTTGATTTCGCCAAAAAAATGCATGAAGGCCAAGACAGGGATGAGGGCATTCCTTACATTATACATCCGGTGCGCGTTGCAAATATTTTGATGGAGGAACGCGACTATTATGACCCTGATGTTATCTGCGCCGCCCTGCTGCACGATGTTGTTGAGGACTCACCAGCTAAGGTAAAGGATATTGGTAAACGTTTTGGTTCGGAGGTAAAGCAGTTGGTTTCTGGAATGACGCGGGTTAAGGCAAGGGAGACAAAGTATATTAAATACAAAAAAACAATGTCAGCTGATTATCGGACAAGGATGATTAAGTGCGCTGACGTGCTGGACAATATCCGTTCCTGGCCGCTTTCCACCAAGACCTATAAGTTTCCGCGCTGGTTTAAGGAGGCGAGAGAGATGTATCTGACTTTGGCGGAAAATACTGACCAGTATTTTTACGACGAAATTAAAAAGTTAATTAATTCTAAGAAGTATAAAGAACTTTTATTAAAAAAATAATATGCAATATAATCAACCGCAACAAATGCAGTTAAAGGCAAATGATGAAATCCTCAAAGGGCATTATGCCAACATGGCGCAGATTAGCCATACTAAAGAGGAGTTTGCCTTGGATTTTATCTTAATGCTGCCGCCGGCGGCACAGCTGCAGTCAAGAGTTTTACTTTCACCAGGCCATGCTAAGCGCTTGGTCAAGGCATTGCAGGAAAATATTGAAAAATATGAGGGAGCGCACGGCAAGATTGAGGAAGCTGAACCGCCAAAAGAGGTCGGGTTTAAGGGGTAATATAAATGGCAAAGGATTATTATAAAATTCTTGACGTTGATAAAGGCGCGTCGCAGGAAGATATTAAAAAAGCATTCAGGAAACTGGCGCACAAGTATCATCCGGATAAAGAAGGAGGGGACGAGGCAAAGTTTAAGGAATTAAACGAGGCTTTTCAGGTTTTAGGAAATCCGGAGAAACGGCGCCAGTACGATCAGTTTGGCACGACGTTTGAACAGGGTGGGCCGGGATTCGGCGGTTTTGGCAACGGATTCGGACAGGGCTTTGGCGGATTTGATGTTGGTGATTTGGGCGATATTCTCGGCGATTTGTTTGGCGGCGCAGCCGGTCCGAGAGGCAGGACGCGCCGTTCGCGCGGTTCAGATATTGAGGTTGACGCGGAAATTAATTTTAAAGAAACCGTAATCGGATCGGAGAAAATTTTGAATTTATACAAAAATACCAAATGCGCTCATTGCAACGGCAACGGTGCCGAACCGGGAACAAAAATTTCCGAGTGCAAGAACTGCAATGGCAGCGGACAGGTACAGACCGTGCAAAGAACTGTTTTTGGCAGCTTCCAGTCGGTTCGGGTATGCCCAGAATGCCGCGGCGAGGGCAAGCGTCCGGAAAATCCGTGCAAGGAATGCAAGGGCACAGGCGTGACCAAGCAGAGTCAGCAGATAAAGATTAAGATTCCCGCCGGCATAGATAACGGCGAAGTGATTAAGCTTGCCGGCCAGGGAGAGGAAGCGCCTTATGGCGGCCGGGCCGGCGATCTTTACATCCACGTCCGGGTTAGGCCGGATGAGCGGTTTAAGCGCGACGGGCTAAATATTGTTTCCCAGGAGCATATTTCTTTTTCCCAGGCAGCGCTTGGCGACAAAATTGACGCGCAGACAATTGAGGGCAAAGTTAGCCTAAAGATTCCGGCAGGCACGCAGGGTGGCCAGATTTTTAAGCTCAAGGGCAAGGGAATACCGGCCTTGCACGGCAGCGGCCAGGGAGACCAGTTGGTTGAAGTTTTGGTCAACGTGCCGAAAAAATTATCAAAAGAGCAGAAGAAAATCATTGAAAAATTAAAAGAGCTAGAATAGGCCAAAATTAAGGTTTGAATTATGGCTTATCTATGCATAAATCGCTTATTTTAGCAAAAATATTGCCATCAATCTCTTGACAAATTGCAAGAAAAATGGTATAATGTAATTGTTTTAAAATACAAAATATGAGGAGAGAGAGCGTGAGCTTATGCTTGCGTTGCCTTAAAAGGGGCTTTGGTAGAATTTGAGTTCTCCTCAAGATTTACCAAAGCCCTTTTTCTTTACAAGTGCCCCGGGATGCCTCAAATGGGCATTACCGGAAGTTCCATCAATTTCCGAAGCTCTTGAGAGGGGCAAAGGAGAAAAGAATGAACGGGAAAAAACAAAGCACGGTGGTGGTCGTCAGGACCTACTGCAACCGCCACATCACGAAGTGTGTTAAGCGCTTCCTCACCATGGGCATCGGCAAGGTGCTCGTGGTGGTCAACGGGCCGTCTGACAAGGGAGCCACCCGTGGCTTCCTCGGTTCGACGGCGCAGGACGTCAGGGTCCAGGTGATAGAGATGAACGAGGGCTACAGCTGGAGCAATGCCTTGAACAGGGCATTGATGGCCATCCAGATGGCGAACGTCAAGCGTCGTCAGTCTGGGAAGCCGGAGTTCAGGTTCGTCCTGAACGCCTCGGTTGAGGCTCTCTTTGCGGCCGATCACCTCGCCGCGATGCTCGACGCCGCTACGGACGATAATACAATCGGAGTGGTCGGAACGAGTTTCGAGGGGCGTCAGGACGGCAACGTCATAAGTCTCGGTCGGAGCTACCGGCACCCGCGCAATACGGGAATGCTGGTTCGCCTCGAGGTCTTGGGTCCGATGTCCGCCGGTTTCGATAACCGGTGTGACGACCTGGGCGGCATGGAGGACATCGACTACACCCTCCGGATGATCGCTCTGTCCGGTCTTCGGATCGAGATGCTGGACCTCGTGGTGCCGCTCATCGTAGGGGTGCACTACGACCAGGCGACGAAGGAGCGGCGCGAGCAGGCAGCGATGGACAACATCGTCGCCAACTGGCGCTCCCTGTTCCCGACCGGGACCGAGGAGCGTGAGAGGATCGAGTCCGTCATCTCCGAGATGGCGCTCGAAGTCTAGTTCCTTTCTTAACTCGCACAAGCGAGTCCTACCTATTCGGCCTCTGAAACGCACTTTCAGAGGCCTCCCATACCCTGTACTTAACATGCGTTGAGTTCAGAGTATGGCTGGGATGGTCCCAGTCTAAGCATGTGTCCGCTTGGTTTATCGGTTGTATGTTGGGCAATGGTGCCTGATGTATGAATCGTTATTGCCAAGGGATGCAGGAGGAATCTCATGAACACGAATGCAACCAGCAAGGATCGTCAGCCCACCACCCCTCAGATCTGTGAGCTCATGAAGCAGATCGAAGCCGGACGGATCACCCGCCGGCACATGACCGCGCTTCTCAAGAATCCGGATAGGCTGGTCGATTGGGAAGATGACGCCCAGTTCAATATCAATGTTGATTACAGGAAAAGTTATAGTGACATGATCGTGACGTCCGGGATGTCGCCGACGAAGAACTTCCTCAAGGAGTTCCCTCCCGCCGGAGTGATGCCGCATCCGCCTGTCTTCGACGGCGAAGAGATTGAGCGGCAGTCAGTGGGCTACACGGTCGTTCTTTGCAAGGTCAAGTTGGGCGACGGCGAGCGCGGCATCCGGAGGCAGCTTGAGGAGATGAATCTCAAGCCGGCCTTCCTCGGGCATCTGCTGGCCTTTGTGGCCAAGCGGCCCGAGATTCTGGAGAAGTTCGCGATCATCGGCCTCAGTGGAGATTCAGAGAGGGTCTTTTGCATGAAGGCCACGGGCGGCAAGTACTACGCCGACGTGTACGATCTGAGATACGGCGCGGACACGGATAAGATCCGCGTCCTGGCCATCAAGGACGGCGGTTACCCCGGCTGGACCTGCTAGTTCCTTCCCTAACTCGCGCAAGCGAGTCCTACCTTCTTAAGCCCCGCAGTGTTCTGCTGACGGGGTTTTCAATTTACAAAAAACCGCTTTTTCGCTATAATTACCACATATTTATATGCGGGATTGGATAAAAAAGCACCACATTGCCTTGATTCTCGGTATCGGAGGATTGGGGTTTTTTATTTTGTTTTCCGGTTTAAACTTTACCGCCCCTTTAAGATTTAATTCGCCGGATGAAACAGCGAATTATTTTTTTATTGAACAGCTGGCTGAGAATAATTCGATCAGATATTTTGAAGATGCTAACTATTATTTGGACGGCCGGGTGCATCCGCGAAGCATTCAGGTGGTTAATGGCTATCTGGTGCCGGGCGGGTTTTTGGGAATTATCTTGATTTACGGATTACTGGGAAAAATAATCACGAGCGGACTGACGATTTATTTAACTCCGCTTTTTAGCGTGCTAGCCATGTTTGCCTGGTACGCGATAATAAAAAAGTATTTTAATAAATGGGTGGCTTTGCTTTCGGCACTTCTTGTCGGCGCGCATCCGGCGTGGTGGTATTACACGGCGCGCGGGCTTTTGCCCAATGTTTTATTTGTCAGCCTTGCGATATTATCGGTGTTTTTTATTTTGGTCCGGCCGATAAAAAACTGGCAGAAGAAGAAAAAGCCGAAAAAGAAAAAGAAAGAACAAAACTGGTTTTTGGAGAATATTGATTGGCTGGTTGGCGGAATATTTCTCGCCGGCTCGCTCATGGTGCGGCCTTCGGAAATAATCTGGATGATGATCATCGGTTTGGGATTGGTTATGTTTAATTATAAGAAAATTAACTGGTTGGGATTAATTATATTCTTGATTACCACAGTAATTGTTTTTAGTCCGATATTTTTTCTTAATAATCATTTTTACGGCAGTCCGTTCAAGACCGGATATCAGGACATTAATAACCGGATTGTGACTGAAGAAGATATTGGCGACGAAAGTCTGGAGCGGCCGGTAACAACATCAGAGGTTGTTGAAGAGCCGGTGGCTAATCGCTGGGTGCAGGGGGTAAAGACATTAATTCTGCCGTTTGGTTTTTCCGCGCGAAACATCTGGAATAATTTTGTAAATTATCACATTAAATTTAACTGGTGGTACACGGTTCTTTGGGCCGCAGGATTGATTTTTATGGCGGTTCAGCTGGGGCGCAAAAAAATCTCCTGGCCACAGGCGCAATTAATAATATTTTTCGGCGTGGTCAGCTTTTGGCTGGTAATTGTTTACGGGTCATGGCAGTTTTCCGACAACATCAATGTCGGCAAGGTGACAATCGGCAATTCATATCTCCGTTACTGGATACCGAGCTTTGTTTTGGCAACGCCAGTAATTGCCTATTTACTTTATCATGTTGGTCGAATATTCAAGTTCCACGCTTTGCAAGTTATTTGGGCAATATTAATTATTGCCGCATTCGGCGCCATGGGAACAACAACAACAATTTTTGGTGAGGACGAAGGATTGCGTTACGTGCGCAATCATCTTTGGCGTTATGAACGAATTAGCGAGCGCGTTGTTGAACTGACCGAAGACAACGCGATAATCATTACTGACCGTTCAGATAAGATTTTCTTTCCTAAAAGAAAAATTGTTTATCCCTTTATGGCCGAGGCGACCTATGATCTGCTGCCGAAAATGTATTTTGTCGCGCCGACCTATTATTACAGCGTCGCTTTGACTGAAGGGGCGGTTGAATATTTAAATAACGGAATTTTGGCAAAAAAAGGCATGCGCATGGAAAAGATAGAGTCATTTGATAACGAGGCGCTTTATATTTTTAAATATTTGATGATGAGCAATGAAAGCAATTTTTAGAATTTTTCAGATAATAATTGTCATAATACCGATCGGGCTTGTTGCCTGGCTGATTAATGTTAATTTTGTTCCTTCGGGAACACTTGAAAAAAGTTTTGATTTTAGCGCGCCGAGCCCGTACGCGGATTATCTGGTGCCACAGGAGCGGGTGACCGGGGTTTTGCGCGAGGACGGCGAAAGCTTTCAGCAAATTATCCAGGACCCGGTTTATTTTCATGTTCATCTGCCGTCATCTTTTAACCAGCTGACTGTGGGCATGAAGTTCAAGCCGGATGAGCAAACGCTATTGGAGTTCGGCCCGATGATTACTGAGGAGGCGTGGCAGTATGATTTGCGGCCCTTATATAATGATGCGATTGAGCATTTGTCCTGGCCGTATATTGAAGAAAACGGGCTTAAGCTTTATCAGCGCAGGCAAAATTATTCATCTCTCCAGGATTTTTTTGATAATATGCCGGCAATGGATGAAGTGGCGGTTTATAATCATACTTTGAAAACCGATTACGCGATTCCCGGATATGCGCCGAGTAATGATTACCGCGAATATGAAATTTATCTTCGCGGTTACCATCAGTTTTTAACTTATGTCGGTGAAAACGAAGCGCTGGATTTTAGTTTTTGGGTACAGGATATGAATCGTGGCGAAGGAGCCGATCCGGTAATAATCAACCTTTACCGCGATAATATGGCAATTGATTCACTGATTATTCCGGACGGCGAGCTTTGGCGGGCCGAGCACCAGGGGTCGGCAGTGCGCCAAATTGATTTTAATAAAAATTTTTTAACCCCGGGTGTTTACAAAATTGAGTTTAAGGTGCCGGCCGACATATTTATCCGCAAGATACGAACAAAGCAGCAAAAGCTGGTTATTGTGAATACGGCATTTTTAGGCGACGAGGTCGGGTATAAGGATACGGAGCAGCCGACTGATCTTTGGACAAATTCAAATTATATCGTTGCCGAGACCTTTCATGCCGACGGAACGCAGGAGCTTAGGGCAAACAATGAGCTGATGCCGGTCTCCGAAAGCCACAAAGAATTTTATAAAGAATTTCCAATCAGCGCAGAGCTGAATAATGTTTACTCGCCCCAGGGCGACATAAAAATTACCGGCAATGGTTTGTTCGCCTGGAGCCGTGACTTGTATTTTAATCCTTATCCGATCAAGCTTGATGCCAATTCCGATTTGGACCGCCAGGGCATAAATTATCTTTTAACCGAATATAAAAATGCCGTGGCGCAGGGAGGCTGGTGTTATAACGAACAGACCTTTGATCTTGAGCGCGTGCCAACGGAAAGCGGGACAATAAAATTTTCAATTTCCGCTCCGGGCGTGGCGCGCCGCCAGGCCTTGCCGGCGATTGCCGAGATTGATTTGAGCTTTGAACGTGAAGCAATTACCCTGGAAAACTGGTATACGATTATTAAAAAATATTTTGGCAAGGCCCTTGCCCAGATTTTATGATAGAATTTAAACAAAAAAATTATTATCTTTCACAGATTTTCGGCACACTGTATTATGCCAGCCTTTTTACTCTGATAGTTTTGTCCGGTCTGGAGCTTGGGAAGCGGGGTTTTGTAAGTTATCATTTCAATTTGGTCTGGCTTTTGATTTTTGTGTTACTCTGCGGAACAATGTACGCGATTTTTAAGGCCAGCCCGCAAAGGAGCGGCTTATTTTCCAAGATATTATTTATTTTTGTTCTCTTTGGGATATTTTTTATTGTTGGCGCCCAGATAAAACTTGAAATTATCAACCCATACGTGTTAGCATTATTAATAGCAACTAATTTTGGTTTGGCCTGGTATTTGATGCGGCCGAGCACTAAAAACGAATAATATGGACGACTGCCTGTTTTGCAAAATAATAAAGGGTGATATTCCTTCGCAAAAAGTATATGAGGATGATAACTTTGTCGCTTTTTTAGATATTAATCCGGTGACGCCCGGCCATACCCTGGTTGTGCCGAAAAAACATTCATACAATGTGCTGGACGCTGACGAAGAAACATTGTGCGAGATGGGAAAGATACTAAAAAAGATTTCCCAGGCAATCTGTAGAGGCATGGGCACGGATTCTTTTAATCTTAACCAAAATAACGGAAAAATTGCCGGCCAGGTGGTTGAGCATCTCCATTGGCATATTGTGCCGCGTTATCCAGACGATGGTTTGGCCCTTTGGCCGGGTAATCCATATCCAGAAGGGGAGGACGTGATTGTTGCCGAAAAAATAAAATCAGCATTTTAATTAATAAGATATTATTATGATTGACGGAGTAAAAATAAAAGAATTAAACCGTTTTGAGGATGAGCGCGGCTGGCTTACGGAAATTTGGCGGACTGACGAGGACGGTTTTCAGGCGGCAATGAGCTATGTTTCGCAGACAAGCCCGGATGTGGCGCGTGGTCCGCACGAGCACGAGCATCAGGCTGATTATTTTGTTTTTATGGGACCGGGCCGTTTTAAACTTTATCTTTGGGATAACCGCAAGGACAGCCCGACCTTTGAAGAAAAAATGGAAATTGAGGCGGGTGAGGGCGATGCTAAAGCGGTTTATGTTCCGGCTGGCGTAGTCCACGGCTACAAGTGCATTTCTAAGGGGCCGGGATGGTGCATTAACCTGCCGGATAAGCTTTACCGCGGCGAAGGCAAAAAGGAAGAGGTCGATGAAATACGCTGGGAGGATAAGCCTGATTCGCCATTTAAAATTGATTAGTTGTACATATAATTTAAGCCGGGATAATTCCCGGTTTTTATTTACCTTGACGCAAGAATCAATCTCATGTAAACTGCCTGCATTATCGGGGGAATTAACCGGTGGCTTAAGGAGGAGAGAATGGCCAAGAACCTTTACCTGTGCCCAAATGAGGAGTGCCGAGCGCTGCTCAATCCGGGGACTAAGATCATCATGAAGGCCGTGAATTCACGCGGCGAGGCAGGCATCATTGAGCTCAGCCCGCAGGTGGGCAATTACCGGGTGATTATGCCGGATGGTTTTCTTGAGGAGGGGGAGATGGCGACGCTTTCTTGCCCGGCCTGCGGCGAGTCGTTTACCCATTCGGGAAATGAAGACTTTGCCTACATCGTGATGCAGCAGGGCAAGAGCTCGTTTCCGGTGGTGTTCTCGCGCACCAAGGGCGAGCACGCCACTTTCATCATCAAGGACAGCGAGGTGGCGCACTACGGCGAGCACGCCGATTTTCTGGAGATTCCCGAGATGGGGGATCTCCATTCTTTCCGGGGACCCAAGAACTCGCTCGCCTAAAGCGGAAACTCAGCGCTCTACCGGTTGGTAGGGCGCTATTTATTTGACGTTTTAGCTTAATTTAGATAATATATGGCTGTATGAAAATATTGTTGACTGGCGGAGCCGGTTTTATCGGCTCAAATTTTATACATTATTTATTGGAAAAATATCCAGATTACAAAATTGTTAATCTGGATAAATTAACATACGCGGGAAATTTGGAAAATTTAAAACCGGTTGAAAATAATCCGAATTATAAATTTATTAAGGGTGATGTTTGCGATGCGGAGCTGGTCAATGATTTGGTAAAAGACGTTGACGCAATTATCCATTTTGCCGCTGAGTCGCATGTTGACCGTTCAATCATGAATGCTTCTGAGTTTGTTAGGACAAACGTGATTGGCACACATACGCTCTTGGACGCGGCGTTAAAAAACGGCAAAAAAAGATTTCACCATGTTTCAACCGATGAGGTTTTCGGCGCTTTGGGCCCGGATGACGAGCCGTTCCACGAGAACACGCCGTATGATCCGCGCAGTCCGTACTCCTCAAGCAAGGCGGCTTCGGACCATCTTGTCCGCGCCTATTTTCACACCCACAAGCTGCCGATAACAATTTCCAATTGTTCAAACAATTACGGGCCGTACCAGTTTCCGGAAAAACTGATTCCGCTTTTTATTGCCAATTTGGTTGACGGAAAAAAAGTGCCGGTTTACGGCGACGGCCAGCAGATTCGCGACTGGATTCATGTTAACGACCACAACCGCGGCGTTGACCTTATTTTGCACAAAGGAAAAGAAGGGGAGACGTATTGCTTGGGCGGAGAAAACGAGCGGGCCAATCTTGAAATTACCCATAAGCTTTTGGAGCTTTTGGGCAAAGACCATTCGCACATTGAGCACGTGGTTGACCGGCCGGGGCATGACCGCCGCTACGCGATTAATATAAACAAAATAAGAAATGAACTTAGTTGGGAGCCGGAATATGATTTTGACCGCGGCATGAAAGAAACAGTTGACTGGTATCTGGCAAACGAATCATGGTGGCGCAATGTGATGAGCGGCGACTATAAAAAATATTATGAGGATCAATACGTAAAGCGGGTTTAAATTCAATAAAATAAACCGGGACATCGTTCCGGTTTTTTGGTTGACAAGAATTAAAATTATTGTTAAATTAATCTACCGCACTTTAAACAAAGGAGGCCGGGATGAGCAAATATTTTCTTGATAACTTTAAGTACGCGATTTTTGATCTGGACGGGACCCTGGTCAACAGCATGCCGGTTTATCAGGATACGTATGTATCGATACTGGAACGTTACGGCGTTGAGCGGGGGTTTAGTGAGCGTTATTACACCAATTCAGCCGGCACGCCTCTGGCCGAACAGTTCAGACGGATGCTGCCAAGCCATGTTTTTGAGGAGGAGCCGGAGATCATCGTTCGATTGGTTGACGAGTTTTTTTCTCTGGTTGAAAGCCTGGATTTTGAACTCTTTGTCGGGGTTAAGGATGTGCTTCATTCCTTAAAACAAAGAGGTAAGAGCATGTTTATTACTACCGGCACAAGGAATCCGCAGGCGCGACTGGAGCGTTTGAGCTGTTATTATTTTTTAGTCCGGGCGATCGGCGTCGACGAGCTGCCCAAGGGGCCGGAGCATTTTCATGTTTTTGCCGAGAGCCTCGGTGTTACTGTTCCCGAGCTTTGCAGCAACTCCTTCATGGTCGGCGACGGCCCTTCGGACATGCAACTGGCCCGGCAGATGCGCGTCGGGTACGCCATCGGCGTGACCAATACTGTTGATTCTGAAAAATTAATGGCCGCCGGGGCCGATGAGACGATTGACGACATCAGGGATTTAATGACTCTGGCCTGAGGTATTCTTAAATCTCGCTAAAAAAGCGGGGTTTTTTATTACTTGACAAAGTGGCGGTCTTATGTTAAAAAACCCTAATCTCTTCATAAGAAAGAGCAAGGAGGAAGAGAAATGAACCTTACAAAAATCAAAAACTTTCTGCAGGAAGAAGACCGTTGCTTGCACGAGATCACCCGCCTGCGTGGGGTTGTTGAGCAGAATTTTGGCAATTTTATGGATGCCGTATATTGCGAGGATCGCGAGCATGCTTTGGAAAGGGCGATCGTGACTGTTCAGCATATTCTTGAGGACGCGGTTGGTTCGGGCGTCAATTTCTATGAAATTGGGCCAGGGCATGGTCCCGGACATCTTGTCCGAGATTTTGTCAACGCCTATCGCCTGCTCAAGAACAGCGATTTCCAGCCGGAAGAAGTATATGTCGGCTTTGTCGGCGGGGTGCTTCACGATTTTGGCCTGGCGGTGGTTGACCGGTACCAGGAAAGCAATCGGGTGATACGCCATGCCGAAGCTGCGGCAATCCTTCAGGCATACATCGAGGATCCGGTGGCATCTAAAAATCCGGGGCAAGACGGTCTCATCAAGCCGCTGTCTCATGAGTCATTGCTCTTTATGTACGCGATGGCGGCGCACACTCATTACCTCAAGCCGATGAAGGTGGGTGAATACGAGATCCGGCCATACGCGGACATGATTCAGGGCGACAGGCTCGTTACCGGCGAGGAGGGAGAGCCTTTCCTGCCGGTGTGGATTACCCGCTGGGTGGACCGGCTTGACTGCGGCGGTCCGTGTTTTCTCGGGCGTCATTACCTGACGCTTGCTGAGGAGCATCAGGACTACAGTAGCGATCAGGGGTTTTATGACGTCAAATACGCCAACCACATGCGGCCGCTTCTTCGCGAGAACGAGGAGATCGCCAAGGCAGGTGACGGCCGGACCATGCTTGAGCATTATCAGATGTTTGCCAACAGTCAGACCAATGAATCGCCTTACGGCCGGCACGACTGCGGGCCAATGATCAGGCTGCGCGATGATTTGCGGATGATGTCCCTGGGTCAGCTTTTATATGTTTCAATGGCCGGCGAAAGGCAAGTCAGTGAAAACTACGAGCAGGTCGTGCGCGAAGCCTGGATGCACTTCCTTGGTTCCAATATCGAGCCGACAAGCCAGGGCTTTAAGGCGGCTCAGGTTCTTGATAAGATGTTCGGAGAGCTTCCGGATGAGACCAGGCGGATCTGGGCGCAGGGCTTCTACCATTGCATGCAGACATACCGTACCTGGGCCGAGGCCGCTCTTCGCGACCTTGATGACCTGGCTCCGGAACAGCTCAGCCTTCCCGGAATCACGCCGGATGTTCGCGAGGTGATTGAACCGGCGACGAGCTGGGAAAGTCGTTTGGTAAGGATTTAATCTTGCTTGAGGCGCTTTTTAGCGCCTCTTTTTGTATGCTTGACGAATTATTTTAGCTATGATAAGGTGGGTCAATTCGTCAAATAAATTGGCGAATAAGCAAAGGAGGAGCAATGGAATACAAAAAGCTGTCCGAGTCAGGCATTGAAAAGCCCAAGTGGGTTCAGGGCGACGAAGACCAGGCCCTTTTCAATCCGCAGTTCGGCGAGATCGTGCGCATCGGCGTGGTCACCGAGAAGTTCTCGTACGACGCTTTTCTGCACAACGAGCCGATCGGCGCGGTGACGATTCCGGTGAACAAGGAGGGCAAGCTCGGGTTCATCACCGCGTTTCGGCCGACGTTCCAGCCGGGCAAGGAGCACTTTCCGCTCACGGACACGAGCGTGCTCGGCCGCGAGTCTCTCGAACTGCCGCGCGGCTTTCCCATCAAGGGGGAGCGGAGCGACCAGACAGCCAAGCGCGAGGGTTCGGAAGAGCTCGGTTCGCCCATCATCTCGGTCCGCCAGCTCGGACTGGTGACGCCGAACACCACCTTCCATCCGCACCAGATCCCGGTTTTTCTCTGCGAGGTCGACAGCGACTTCAAGGGAGACATTCCCGGTGATGTCAACGAGAAGATCCTCGGCAAGATCTTCCTCACGCCCGAGGAGGTCAAGAACAGGGTCGTCGGCGGGGAGATCTACTGCGGGTTCACGCTCGCCGCGCTCGGCATCTGGCTGATGCGGGTGCTCGGAGGCGAGTTCTTCAAGTAGCCATTCTTACCGCCAACCCAGGTTGGCGGTTTTTGTTTTTGTATGAAATATTTTTCCCCAGATTCAAATTTTGGTTCTTTCATATTGACTTTTAGGCCGTATTTAGGTAGAATACAAGCGAATAAAAGGCTAATTTAAATTATGAAAGTATTGATTATCGGCGCGAAGGGCATGCTTGGGCAGGAACTGGTAAAGGTTTTTTCTGATCAGGACGTCATTGCCTGGGATCGCCAGGAGTGCGATATTACAAATAAAGATGAAACGCAAAAAAGGGTCCGTGAACTTGGCCCGAATTTTATTATTAATGCCGCGGCATATAATAATGTTGACAAAGCGGAGGAAGAAAAAAAAGTAGCCGATCAGCTGAACGGTTACGCGGTCGGGTATTTGGCCGAAGCTGCCAAAGAGCTTGATGTGCCGATTGTCCATTATTCCACAGAGTATATTTTTCGCGGCGATAAGGAAAAGGGATATAAAGAAGAAGATGAGCGGCCTGATCCTGTTTCGGCATACGGCATGAGTAAATATCTTGGCGAACTTGAGCTGGCAAAAAATACTGATAAGTATTATTTAATCCGTCTTTCCCGCTTGTTCGGTAAAATGGGGGCAGGGGAAAATGTAAAGCGCAGCTTTGTTGATACTATGCTGGAACTCGGCAAGACCAAGGATGAACTGGATATTGTTGATGAAGAAGTTTCCTCGCCAACTTACGCGCCTGATCTTGCCAAGCAAACCCGAGGGATTATTGATGGAAATTATGATTTTGGCATTTATCACGCGGCGAATCGCGGAGCATGCACCTGGTACGGTTTTGCCCAGCAGATTTTCAAAGACGCGCAGATTGATATTAAATTGAATCCGGTTTCCGGAGACAAGTTTCCCCGGCCGGCAAAGCGTCCGCAATTTGCGATTTTATTAAATACCAAGACTCCCGAAGGAAGAAGCTGGCAAGAGGCGCTTAAGGAATATATTAACGAAATAAAATAATTTTTATGCCGGGCTTGGAAACAAGAGGTGTTTCGCCAAAAGAAATTTTAAAAATGGATATCCGTGAAATTTTGGCCAAAGCGCGCGAGAGCGGCAAAAAGATGATCAGGAGGGAAGTCGGCGTTCCGCTTAAGGGCAAGCTCGGTGAAGAAATTGGCCACGGGGTTGAATCTTCGGTAAAGAATTATTTGGAAAGGGCAGAGGGTGATACGGAAAAAGGGACAGAATTAAAAAACGAGTTTGAAGAATCAGATAAATTTGTTGTTAAGGTCAGCAAGGCGGAGGTTAATAAAGAAGCGGTAAAGAGAGCAGTGAGTGACCAAAAATTATGCCGCGATTATCTTGAGCCGTTTACGTTTGACAGCTATCATTTTGTCGCGACTGACGAAGACGGCAAGGACAAGCTCTTCACGGTCCAGCCGCGGATAGAGGGCCCAGAAGACTATCGGGCCGATGATCGCATTTTTTCCGAGCGAGATTTATCAGAGGAAGATCAGGAAAAACTTGCCCGCCAGTTTTCTGAATTTGTTAGAGCTTCAAAAAATATGCTGATTGAAGAATCAAGAATGCCCGATTTGCTCGGTACTAATAATTTAATTATTGATCAGGGTAACAATTTAAAATTGATTGATACCGGTCTTTTTGATAAGGACGACGCCAGGATGTGGTCAAACATAAAAGAGCTTGCTGAGCTCGAAGAAAAATACGTCGGTCCGGTTGATGTAAAAAATGATCCGGTTTATGGTCAGTTTGAAGGACTGGTTAGCCGGAAAGCGGCCTAATTTATAAATTATTATTTAAATATGAAAGCATTAATAACTGCCGGAGGAAGAGCGACCAGACTCCGACCGATTACTTGGACAATCAATAAGCATTTAATACCGCTTGCCAACAAACCGATGCTGGTGAATGCTTTGGAAAAGATTGCCGAAGCCGGCATCACCGAAGTGGCGATTAATATTAATGTCGGCGACCGCGAACTGCCCGAGGCAATCGGCGACGGAAGCAAGTGGGGCCTGAAAATAAAATATATCGAGCAAAAGGGCGGCGCTCTGGGTTTGGCCCATATTATAAAAAACGCCGCAGAATGGATCGGCAAGGATGATCTGCTTTTTTATCTTGGCGACAACATTATTCTCGGCAGCATTAAGCCATTTGTTGAAAAATTCAAATCGGGAGGCTATAACTGCATGCTCGCGCTTTCTAAGGTTAAGGATCCCCAGCGTTTTGGCGTGCCGGTAATTGAGGACGGGCAAATTGTTCGGGTAGAGGAAAAGCCCAGCGAGCCTAAATCAGATTTTGCCGTGACCGGAATTTATGTTTATGACAATCATATTCTGGAGGCGGTTTCCAGCATTGAGCCGAGCGTCCGGGGAGAATATGAAATTTCCGACGCCCACACCTGGCTGATTGAGCACGGTAATAAAGTCGGTTATCAGGAGATTACCGGCTGGTGGAAGGATACAGGAAAGCCGGAGGATTTGCTTGAGGGAAACCAGCTTCTTCTCAATGAGATGAAAATAGAAGATTTTACAATTGAAAGCGAAATTCCTGAGGGCATACAGGTGCAGGGCCGGGTAAAGATCGGAAAAAATTGTGAAATAAGCGGCAAGGTGCTGATTCGCGGTCCGGTGATAATTGGCGATAACTGCGCAATTAAAAATTCATACGTCGGCCCCTATACCTGTCTGGGAAATGAAGTCGAAGTCTATAATACCGAGATTGAACATTCAATTGTATTTGATTACGCTGACTTGAATTGCAGCAAGCGTATTGTTGACAGTCTGATTGGCAAGAACGCGAGCATAACTTCGGTTCATGAAACGCTTCCCCAGGGGCACAAGCTGATAATTGGCGATAATACGATTGTTGAACTTTAAGCAAATAAAAAAATCAGCCCTGATCCGGGCTGATTTTTTTATATTATTTTTCAATTAGCTGATAAAGGTGAAGGCCCTCCTCATTGTCATAGCTGCCGACAAAATAAATATTTTTTGAATTATAATCAACGATGAAATTATTAATCTTTGCTCCAGCTACCAAGTCAAAAATGTTCCTTTTTTCCCGCGGATCAAGTTCAATTACCTTAATAGAGTCATTAAATCCAAAAAAAACATATTCGCCGTTGCGGTGCCAGATGGCTTTTTGGATCGGTGAACTGAACCGGGTGATTAGCTCATTGTATTTGCTTTTCGGGTAAAATATCCAGATTTCAAAATCCTGATAATATAAAAGTTTTTTCTCCCCCTGGCTGGTTGTGTGCCATGAGTAGCCGTTAGCTGATTCCTGAAGAATAGGCTCTTGGAAAGGCGCGGAAGTATCAAAGAGCAGAATTTTTTGGTCAGTGCCTTTAAGCATAAGATATGGGAAGCCGGCATCCTCAAAGGTGTATTCGTCCAGGGGGAGTTCATAAAGCGTTTCTCCTTCCTCGAATTGTTCCAGGGTATTGAATTGCTGGACGAGTGAGCTTGTTTCGGTTTTAGAGATAAGATAGATGCTATTACCACGTATAAAATATTCACGTACACCGCCTAAGAGAAATGTCTGGCGGTTTGTCTGTAGGTTATAATTATATAAATTATTGCCTTGAGTAAAATAAAATATATTGTCACTTGTTCTTGACCAACTGAATCGGCTAAAGGTCTTCTCCATTTGCTCAGTAAGGTTGGTTATTTCATTTTTGTTGACGTGATAAATTATCTGTTCGGTTTCCTCGGGGGTTGTCACATTGATAAATATTCGCGAAGATCCCGGGGACCAATAAAATTCAGCATTAACAAAGTTTTTTATGTCCCGTCTTTCAATTAGGGTGAATTCATTCTTTTTTAGGGAATAGAGCCATATTTCGGCCCAGCTGGATTCTTCGGTTACATAGACCAGATTAGTTCGATTGGGGGAGAAGAGGGATTTGGTGATTTCTCTTTCTGCCATTATTTGCGGTTCTTTATCGAGGAAAAGCACGACTGATTCAGCAAATGTTGTTTCGCTACTTTTCACTTCCAGTTTTTTTGACCAGGGCAAATATCCATCTTTTATAACTTCTACATTATAAAAATTCGGATTGATTTTTTTTATTACTGCCGGAGTCTCGTCGGCGATTAATTTTCCGTCTAAATACACCTGGGCTTCATCAGGATAAGAATTGATTACCAAAACGCCGGTTTTTTGAATTTGGCCGGTTGAAAAATTATAACGGTATCCCATGGTGTAGGCGATAACCAGGGGGGCAAGCACTGCAAATATGCTGATAAATATTATTTTTATAATCCATCGTTGGCGGGTGGTCATATTTTTACAATCGAGTTGCCTTGCTAAACAGCCTGTTTTAAGATAAAATAGTAATTACTATGAGTAAATTTGTTATACAGGGAGGAAAGCCGCTTAAGGGAGAGATTGAGGTTCACGGAATGAAGAATGCGGCAACGCCAATAATTGCGGCGACTCTCCTGACGCACGATGAGTGCATTATAAATAATGTACCACAGATTTCTGATGTTAGGAAGATGGTTGAAATTATCAAAAGTCTGGGCGCCAGGGCGGAATGGACCGATGAACGCCAGCTGACAATTTGTTGTAAAGACGCCAATATCGGCAATATCGACCAGCAGAAGGTAAAGAGCATGCGTTCTTCCGTTCTTTTATTGGGTCCGTTGCTTGGCCGGTTCCGCGAGGTAACGATTTCCGAACCGGGAGGGTGCATTATTGGCAAACGTCCGCTTGATACCCATTTTTACGCTTTTGAAAAACTGGGCGCAGAGGTACAGGCGTTGAATGAGGAGTATCGGATAAAAACCAACGGCCTGAAAGGGGCGGAAATTATTTTACCCGAATTTTCCGTGACCGCGACGGAAAACGCGATTATGGCTTCGGTTTTTGCCGGCGGTAAGACGATAATCAAGCTCGCGGCGGCCGAACCGCATGTCCAAGAGCTTGTTGATTTTCTAAACCGCATGGGCGCAAAAATAAAATGGACAAAGACTCACACAATTGAAATTGAGGGCGTTGATAAGCTGAAGGGGGCCGAGCATAGCCTGATACCGGACCAGATTGAAATAGGGACTTGGGCGGTTGCCGGCGCAGCGACCGGAGGAGAAATCAGCATCAACCCGGTGGTGCCCGAACACCTTGATATTTTTATGGTGAAAATGCGCGAAGCAAATGTTAATGCAGAAATCAATGGCAATACTCTTTATATTCGTCCGTCGAGCGGCTTAAAGTCATTTAAGCTGCAGAGCATGCCTTATCCGGGCTTTCCAACTGACTTGCAGTCGCCGTTTGGCCTTTTGGCAACCCAATGCACCGGAACATCGCTTATCCATGATCCGCTTTACGAAGGGCGGATGGGCTACATTAACGAACTTATCAAAATGGGGGCAAATGCAACTATTTGCGACCCCCACCGCGTCTTGATTACCGGGCCGACTCCGCTTTACGCACGGGAAATTAGGAGCTATGATTTACGCGCCGGAGCGACATTGGTTATCGCCGGACTGATTGCTGAAGGTGAAACACTGATTAATGAGGCCGAGGTAGTAGACCGCGGGTATGAAAGCATTGATGAAAGACTGCGGGCTTTGGGAGCAAGCATCCAGCGTGTTGAATAATTCTTTAAAGAGAAAAGCCACCAACAAGTGTCGGTGGCGTTTTTTATTTTAAGAGTAGATTTCGTCCCAGCTCTTTTTCAGAGCCAGTTTTACAAAGGGGTGTTTTTCATTGAGAATGTATTCGGTTGTTGTCTGCCCACCGTTTTCCCGTGTCTGGCTGAGGAGGACGTCCTGCTGGTTCATCAGAGTGAGGATTTCCCGGACGTCATGGCGGCTGTAGTGCCCTTGTTTGACAAAGTATTTCTGGAAGATCTTGGCTTCGAGCGTATTGAACGAGCACCATTCGGCATTGCCGAGATCAACCTCCCAGTAGAGAACCTGTATTGCCGTGAAAATATCGAATACCACATTGACGATGTATCCGAGGCCGCGCACCCGCCAGCTTTGCAGGAGCGGGGGAATTTCTGAGATGTTGCGGTTTGCGTTTAAAACGCTGTTGCGGATCATTTCGATGGCATAATCGCTGCGGTTGGTGATTTCGATCACTCCGTTGGCGGCGCGTTTGATCGCCTGATAGCCGTTGACGTATTCAAACGATGAAGGGAAGAGCAGGTAGACCTGCTTACCCCGGTTGCGCAGATCGGATATCAGCGTGCTGAAGTCGGAATCAACCGTTCCCAGGATGAAGACGTCGACGTCATCAACATTCTCGGCGATCCAGCGGATCCTTCTCTCCATGGCCGCGTCGACACGATCTTTCCATATTTCCTGCCTTTCCGTGTGTTCTTCTTCTCCGGAACCGACGTCGACTCTTTCCATGCCGGCGAAAATTTTTGGCACGTGAATGAGGTCGACTGACGCCCGGCTGATGTTCTGCAGGAAAAGCTTGTCTTCGTAGACAATGCGCGACCTATTTACGTCGATAAAGCCTTCGGCGGAGATTATCCGCGCCTGGTGGCGGACAATGTCCATGATCAGTTCGGGGTCGAACCCGATGCCGGCGTTTCTTAATAGGTTCCAGATATTATCCAGATCCAAGAATAGGCAACCCTTGGGGAGTTTCGCCATTCTCATCCTCCTTTTTTCCCTTTTTTTAGCGAAAAAATGTTCCTGAAAGGAGCATCCAGTTATCTTAACGCGTATTTTGACTTTTGTCAAGACTTTTGGTAAAATAAGGTAAATTATTATAATTTATAGCATCTATGCCAATACCAGGAGGAAAAAATATTAAGCTGGTTTTTTTAATCTTGATTTTGATTATCATTTTCACTTTAGGTGTTTTTTTGGGAAATAATTTTGCTGAGCGTGCAGGCAACGGGGAGGTTAAAAACAAAGACGCTGAACAAGCAGTTTATTTGGAGCGAGATGTTGATTTTCGCATGTTTTGGCAGGTTTGGAATATTGTTTTAGAAAAATTTTATGATCAGCCGGTTTCTGAAACCAGGCTTTTTTACGGCGCGCTTCAGGGCATGGTCGCTTCTTTGGAGGATCCTTATACTGTATTTTTTACACCGGATGAGGCTGACGAGTTTGCCAAAGACCTTGAAGGCCAGTTTGAGGGGATCGGCGCGGAAATCGGGATCAAGCATGACATGCTGACAATCATTGCTCCGGTTCCGGAAAGCCCGGCTGAACGTGCTGGATTGCGGCCCGGTGACAAGGTTTTGGCAATTGATGGCCTGGACACGACCGGGATAACGGTTGACCGGGCAGTGAGTTTAATCCGCGGGGAAGCGGGCACGGAAGTTGTTTTAACGATTTGGCGCGAAGAGTCGGAAGACACGTTTGACGTTGTGATTACCCGCGGAAAAATCGATATGGTTAGCGTACGGACGACAACACGGGAAGACGGCATCGCCTATTTGGAAATTTTTAGTTTTGCCGAAGACACGGAGGATCTTTTTGAAGAAGCGGTTGACGAAATAATTGATTCTGGGGCAAGGGCAATTATTCTCGATCTTCGCGGAAATTCAGGCGGATATTTGCAAAGTGCGGTTGATGTGGCCGGCCATTGGATTGGTGAGCAATTAATTACTGTCGAACGCGACAGCGAAGGAAACGAAACGGTTTTTTACGGAGAGGGAAGACCGAGGCTGGCTGATATTCCGACAGTGGTTTTAGTGAATAGAGGCACGGCTTCCGGCTCAGAAATTCTTGCCGGGGCATTGCGTGATTATGACCTGGCAATACTGGTCGGCGAAAAAACATTTGGTAAAGGATCGGTGCAGGAGATGGAAATTTTAAAGGACGGATCAGCCGTTAAGGTAACAGTGGCCGAGTGGCTGACGCCCAACGGATTTTCTTTCAATGAGGAGGGGATTGTACCGGATTATGAGATTGAGTATGGTGAAGACGACTATAATGAAGACCGCGATCCGCCGCTTGATAAAGCAGTCGAAATTTTAATTGGTCAATAAATATGAGGCAGGAAGTCTCCGCCGGTGGCATAGTATATCGTGAAAGAAACGGCGAAATCGATGTCCTGGTAATTAAGGACTCATACGGTAATCTTGCTTTCCCCAAGGGGCACGTGGAAAAAGGAGAAACAATTGAGCAGGCAGCGTTGCGCGAGACAGCTGAGGAGGTTAATCTTGAGGATTTAAAATTAATCAAGAAAATCGGTACGACAAAATTCTGGTTTACTTTTGAGGGCGAAAGGATACATAAGACGCTTCATTTATTTTTAATAAAATCCGAGGACCCGAAGCGGGAACCTTCGCCGCAGTGGGAGATTAAGGGCTGTGAATGGGTCAAGTTGAATGATTTGACAAAGCTGAAGACCTACAAAAATCTCAAGCCGATAATTGATAAGGCAATTAAATCAATTTACCAGCAAAAGAAAATATGAAAGTAGTTTTTCTCAAATCTGTGCAGGGGGTGGCGCAGGTCGGTGAAATAAAAGAGGTAGCTGATGGCTACGCACGCAATTTTTTATTTGCCAAGGGCCTGGCAAAAGCGGCAACGCCGCAGGTAGTCGTTGACATGGAAAAGAAGAAAAGGGAATTTGAAAAAGCAAAACAGAGTGAAGCCGACCGGGCAAAAACAATTTGTTCCAAGCTTAACGGAAAATCGCTTCAGATTAAATCAAGGGTAAGCCGGGGATCGACTACGTTATACGCGGCGGTAAAGCCGGACGAGGTAAAGGCGGCTCTGGCTAAAGAGGGAATTGATATCGGCGAATCCAAGGTTGAGATGAGCCCGATAAAAGAATTAGGTTCCTACGAGGTGATTATCGACTGCGGCTATGACCAAAAAGAAAAAATTAAGTTAAACGTAACCGAAGAATAGTTATGGCGAAAAGAAGATATATCTTTGTTGTCGGCGGTGTGATGTCTGGTGTTGGCAAGGGAACGGCAACCGCTTCAATGGGGAAGATCCTTCAGGATAAGGGATTCAATGTTACGGCAATTAAAGTCGATCCGTACGTTAATGTAGACGCCGGAACAATGAATCCGGTTGAGCACGGTGAGGTTTTTGTGACTGATGATGGCGATGAAACCGACCAGGACATTGGCACATATGAAAGATTTTTAAATACAAATATCTACAAGGAAAATTACATGACCACCGGACGGGTTTACAAGACAGTAATTGAGCGCGAACGCAATCTTGAATACGGCGGCCGCTGCGTTGAGGTGGTGCCGCATGTGCCCGAAGAAATTATCAGTCGGATAAAAAGCGCGGCTGACCGGGCTGATGCCGACATTACCCTGATTGAAATTGGCGGTACGGTCGGTGAATATCAAAACATATTATTTTTAGAAGCGGCGCGTATGATGCATTTGGCCGATCCTGAAGGCGTGCTTTTTGTTTTAGTCAGTTATTTGCCGATTCCCGACAAGGTGGGGGAAATGAAAACTAAGCCAACCCAGTATGCGGCGCGAACCCTTAATTCCGCCGGCATTAATCCGGATATTATAATCGCCCGCAGCTCAAAGCCTCTGGACGAGCCGCGCAAGGAAAAAATTGCCATATTTTGCAGCGTGGAAAAAGAGGATATTATCTCCGGTCCGGATGCGGATACAGTGTACGAGGTTCCGATGATATTTAAAGAGCAGAGTTTGGCTGAGCGAATTTTGCAAAAATTTAATCTTACGGGTAAAGAAAAGTCTGAAGATAACTGGTCGAAGCTCGTCAACACAATAAAAACAGTCAAGGAGCCGGTGCACATCGGCGTTGCCGGCAAATATTTTAGCACGGGCAATTTTGTTCTAACCGACGCCTATATTTCCGTGCTTGAAGCGATTAAACACGCCGCCTGGCACCATAATAAATTGCCGGAAATCGTCTGGATGAATTCTGAAGAGTTTGAAAAAGATCCAAAAACATTAAAAAATATTGACAAGCTTGACGGGTTAATAATCCCCGGCGGTTTTGGCGCGCGGGGCATTGAGGGAAAGATCGCGGCGATTAAATACGTACGAGAAAATAAGATACCGTACTTTGGACTTTGCTACGGCATGCAGTGCGCGGTGATTGAGTATGCCCGGCATGTTGCCGGTTTGGACGGCGCTCACACAACCGAGATTGACGCAAAATGCGAACACCCGGTTATTCATATAATGGACGAACAAAAAGAAAAAATGGAAAAAAATGATTATGGCGGGACGATGCGCCTGGGTGCATGTCCATGCGTTTTGCATCCGGACGCGCTTTCCCGCAAGGCTTACGGCCAAAAGGAGATTTCTGAGCGCCATCGCCATCGTTACGAATTTAATAATGCGTACCGTGATATTCTGACCGAAAAGGGATTAATGCTCGCCGGCCGTTCGCCCGACCGCACATTAGTTGAAATCGTTGAAGTCCCCGGGCATCCGTTTTTTATCGGCACGCAGTTTCATCCTGAATTTAAATCTCGACCTTTGGCCCCACATCCGCTCTTTCGCGAATTTATTGCCGCGTGTATTAGAAAATAGCAATAAAAAAGTCCGAGCTTTTTTGCCCGGACTTTTGGCTTTTCTTGGCTTAAGCTTTTTCTGGAACCACGCTGACCATTTTTGTCCATTTAAGATTTCCGTGAAATTTGTTAAGTTTTTTGCGGCTGAATTTAACTGTTCCGTTGCAGAGAGCGATTAATGTGTCATCGCCAGTGCGCTTAACATTTTTACCCGGATGAATTTTTGTTCCTCTTTGTCTGACAATAATGGCGCCGGCTTTGGTTAATTCTCCGTCATGCAATTTTACACCAAGCCGTTTTGATATTGAATCTCGACCTAAGCTTGTTGAACCGCCTGCTTTTTTATGTGCCATACGATTTTTAGTTTATAATTCAGAATATTGTGACATTATTATATATCAGGCTTGCTCCCTTGTCAAGCATCGGATTTTTGCCAATTGAGTTTTTGCCTAAGATAAGGTAAATTATAAATGTGTATGAAAGAAATAGAGCAGAAAATAAAGGATAAAATAGAAGAGCTTCGGCCTTCCCTGCAGGCAGACGGCGGCGATTTGGAGCTGGTCGCTGTTGATAAAGATGAAAAAAGAGTGAGGGTTAAGCTGCATGGCGCCTGCATTGGCTGTCCTATGGCAGAGGTAACGTTGCGTGGTTTTGTCCTTGAAGAGTTAAAAGTCGTTTGGCCTGAACTGGAGGATGTGGTGCCGGTATATTAATTTATTTTATGAAATCATTGCTTCTTGTAATATTTTGGCGGGATCGACTAATACGCTATACCGTGCTGGCGGCTTTGCTCCTGCAGGCAAGTCTTTGGTTTTTAATATCTTATAAGATAATGCCTCTTGCCAATGAACTTGATTTTTTTTCGCTTCATTACAATATTTATTTTGGCATTGATCTTATCGGTAGTTGGTACAGGATTTTTTATATTCCCGTAGCGGGATTGCTTTTTTTAACAATAAATCTTGTATTGATATTTTTCTTGTATAAAAAGGAGAGGTTTTTGAGTTATCTTATTGCCGCGTGCAGCACATTGATCAGTCTTGGTTTGGCAGTCGCCCTATTATTAATTACTCTTTTGAATATTTAAAATATGCTTGATTCATTCCAGGCAATTAGAATTTTTGCCCTGACGTCGATTTCATTTATTTCAACAATGGCATGGACCCCGGCGCTCACATACTTTCTTTATAAATATAAAATGGGAAAGCAGATTCGTGATGCCGGGTCGGCGCCAATCATGTCCAAGCTTCATCAGAATAAATCCGGTACGCCGACAATGGGAGGCGTTTTAATTTGGGGGACGACGCTTGTTTTGGCCCTGGTATTTGCTAACCTTGCTTTATTGACTGATCACAGCTGGGTGCGAGCACTTGATTTTCTAAGCCGGGCGGAAACGCTCTTGCCCCTTGGGGCCTTGGTCGCTTCCGCGCTAGTCGGTCTCCTTGATGATTATTACAATGTCAAGAAAATCGGTCCGCGCGGCGGCGGGCTGCGGATGCGTCACCGTTTGACAATATATACCCTGATTGCCATAGTCGGGGCCTGGTGGTTTTATTACAAGCTTGAATGGGATTTTATTCACGTGCCTTTTTTGGGCAATTTCACTGTCGGCTGGTGGATGATTCCGATTTTTATTTTCATAATTGTTGCCACGTCTTTTTCGGTAAATGAAACTGACGGGCTTGATGGTTTGGCCGGAGGAGCGCTATTAACCTGTTTTGGCGCGTATTCGGTAATCGCCTTTGTCCAGGGGAAATATGATTTGGCCGCTTTTTGCGCGGTGATTATGGGCGCGTTGATTGCTTTTTTGTGGTTCAACATCAATCCGGCTCGATTTTTTATGGGTGATACCGGGGCGATGTCGCTTGGCGTAACGCTGGGAATCGTCGCTATGCTGACGAACAGCGTTTTACTTTTGCCGATCATTGGTTTTATTTTTGTCATTGAATCGCTTTCGGTAATTTTCCAAATTACTTCAAAGAAATTAAGAAAAGGTAAGAAATTATTCCATTCGACACCGATACACCATCACTTTGAGGCGATGGGTTGGCCCGAGCAAAAAGTGGTGATGAGGTTCTGGCTTATTTCGGTGATTATGGGTTTTGTCGGCGTTGTTTTGTACCTTATCGACAGGACCGGTGCTTTGTAATTTATTTTAAATGGAATTTAAATTTTTAAAAAATATTGATTATTCTTTTCTTGCCCTGATAGGCATTATTGTTCTTTTCGGCTTAGTCGTTCTTTCTTCGGCTTCCGGCCCACTCGGTTATCAGAAATTCGGCGACAGCTATCATTATGTAAAACACCAGCTTCTCTACGGTCTTGTTCCGGGGATTTTACTTTTATTCGTTTGCTTAAAAATTAATTATTCTTTTTGGCGCAAAAGGGCTGTGCCGCTCATGGTGGTTACATTGATATTACTTTTGCTGGTTTTTATCCCCGGGATCGGCGCGGAGTATGGTACGGCAAAAAGCTGGATAAATATCGGCGGATTTTCTTTTCAGCCGGCGGAATTACTAAAGCTTACATTTTTATTTTATTTGGCGGCCTGGCTTGAGGCGCGGGGGGAAAGGAAAATGCAGGACATCAATTCGGGGCTGATGCCGTTTTTAATTATCCTCTGCGTCGTTATGCTTCTGATTGCTTTGCAGCCTGACATCGGCACGATGTCGATAGTTGTTTTTAGCGCGCTGGCGGTATACTTTATTGCCGGAGCCCGCTGGCTTCATATGTATATTCTTGGCGGCGGCGGGGGATTATTGTTTTTTCTTTTAATTAAACTCGCGCCGTACCGCAGCGCAAGGTTTATGACTTTTTTGCACCCCGAGCTTGACCCGCAGGGCATCGGCTACCATATAAATCAGGCGCTTTTGGCAATCGGCTCGGGCGGTATACTTGGTTTGGGCTTGGGACACTCAAGGCAGAAGTTTCAATACTTACCCGAGGTTGCCGGTGATTCAATTTTCGCGGTTATTGCCGAGGAGCTTGGTTTGATAATTGCCATGCTCGTGGTTATTGCCTTTATAATTTTGTTTATCCGCGGTTTTAAAATCGCGCAGGGCGCTAAGGATAATTTTGGCCGGTATTTGGCGGTGGGTATAGTTACCTGGTTTACTTTTCAGGCATTGGTCAATATCGGCTCAATGGTCGGGATTATGCCGATGACCGGTGTGCCCTTGCCTTTTATTTCATATGGAGGGTCTTCATTGGCGATTTCGCTTGCCGCGGTCGGAATTCTTTTAAATATTGACAAGGCTTCAAAAAGGGCATAGTTTTATTAAGTATGAAAGTATTATTTACCGGAGGTTTTACGCTTGGTCCGGTGACGCCGCTCTTGGCGGTGTCAGAGGAATTGCGCCGGCGAGATCCAACGACCGAGGTTTTTTGGATCGGCACCTATAGCGGCCCGGAAAGAAAATTGATCGCTGAATATAATATTTCTTTTAAGGCGATTTGTTCGGGCAAGCTTCGCCGCTATTTTAGTCTGCGCAATATTATTGATAATTTTCATTTTATTGCCGGTTTTTTCCAGTCATTGGTTTATTTATTAAGAAACCGGCCGGATATAATAATATCAGCCGGTGGTTTTGTCAGCGTGCCGGTTGTTTGGGCCGGCTGGCTGTTGCGCATACCGTCGCTGATTCATCAGCAGGACGTGCGCCCCGGATTGGCCAATGAGCTGATGGCGCCGTTTTCTAAAAAAATAACCGTTGCGTTTGAAAAATCAATAAAAGCTTTTCCCAAGAAGAAAACAAAATGGATTGGCAACCCGGTACGCGAGGATATATTCCAAAATAAACATGACGAAGCTCTGGAATATTTTGACCTTAACAAAGAAAGGCCGGTACTTCTTGTTATCGGTGGCGGCACCGGAGCCCAGGGGATTAATCAGCTGGTAAAAGAAACGCTTCCCGAGCTTCTAAAATTTTGTCAGGTGATTCATGTGACCGGAATCGGCAAAGCCGGTGAGGAGCGGAGGCTTGACGGGTATCGGCGATTTCAGTTTTTGACCGAAGGGATGGTCCACGCTTATGACGCAGCTGATCTGGTAATCAGCCGGGCGGGCATGGGTGCGCTGACCGAGCTTTCTGCGCTTCATAAGCCGTCAATAATTATTCCGATGCCTGATTCACATCAGGAGAAAAACGCCGAAGCTTTTGAAAATGAAAACGCGATACAATATGTCAGGCAAAAAACTCTTAATGCCGAAAGATTTATCGAAAAAATAAAATATACATTTGACAACATTGAAAGATATCGCGACCGGGCCGATAATATGTCAAAGGTTTTGCCGCGCGGAGCCAAGCGGCGGATGGCGGATGAAATAATTGCTATTGTTGGTAAGAAATAATATTTAAATAAAAATAAAATAGACTAGTTTTTCTAGTCTATTTTTGGTGCGGCAATAATTATTCGTCCTCGCCTTCATCATCTTCATCATCTTCATCCTCGTCATCTTCGTCCTCGCCTTCATCATCTTCATCCTCGTCATCTTCCTCATCATTTTCCATTTCTTCTTCCACGCCTTCTTCCTCAGGCATGTCTTCACCGCACTCGCATGGGTCTTGCCCGCAATCTGGACAATTATCCATAGCATTTTGCCTTATAGATACCTTAGTCGGTATCCTAGTGGCGAAATTATATCGCATGTTTTTGGTGAAGTCAATATATGTTGTCAAGATTTATGGGTGTGGATATGATTTTGTTTTGCAGGTTTTCCAAAGAGTGGATGTGGGTCTTGAAATAATAAGGGGCATATCCCTGCCAGGCCGGGCCAGTTTTTTCTTCGATAAGTATTGTCATGCTTTTGCCAATATATCTTTTTAGCCATTTCTTTCTGGTGTCGCGGGCGACCTGACCAAGATAGTCCATTGATAACTTAATTTTTTGCGGATTTATTTTTTCCTTTATTTTGGCTGCCGCAGTTCCCGGGCGGGGGGAATAGGGGAACAAATGCACTTTGGTAAACTGCGCTTTTTTAATAATATCAGCGCTTGCCCGCATATCCTCATTATTTTCTTTGGGAAATCCGACGATAATATCTGTAGTAAAAGAAAAAAGCGGATCAATTTTCCGGGCGCGTTCAATTAAATCCAAATATTGATCCGCGGTGTAATGGCGGTTCATCAGTTTTAATATTCGGTCGGAACCCGATTGCAGTGAAAGGTGAAGGTGGGGGAGAAGGCGTTTATTTAAAAATAAATTTAAAAAATCATCCGTCACCAGCCGTGGATCGACTGAGCCGAGGCGAATGCGGGGAATTTCCGTTTCATTTATTATTCGTTTGAGCAGACCGTTAATATCGGCATACTGCATAATATTGATGCCGGTAAGAATTACTTCTTTATAGTTCTGCGTTTCAAGGTGCTTAATTTCGTTAATAATTTCATCGGTTGGCCGTGATTTTGATTTGCCGCGAATTTTATGAATAAGGCAGTAGGAGCAATTAAAATTACAGCCGTCCTGGATGCGGATTGCTGCCCGGGTGCGGGCGCGCGGTTGGGGCAGTGACTCACCCTGAAAAATATTCTTCAAATAATCCACTACCTCTTGCGGTGTTTGAAAATAAAGGTCGATTTCCGGTATTTTTTCGATATAGCAGCCGCTGGCAATAACCTTGGCGGCATTATTTTTTGCCGCGCGCAGCATTTGGCGCGAGCGCTGTTCAGCGCCATGGGTGACGGCGCAAATATTAACTACGCAATAATCGCATTCATTGCCATAATTAACAATCTGCCAGCCAAGCTGGGCAGCGGTTCTTTGTATTAATTGGTTGTCGGCTTGGTTGGCTTTACAGCCGAGCGTGTAAAAGCTGATGCGCATAGTTATCGGATTATAGAATATTTTTCTAAAAAATAAAAGAGCCAGGGATCTGGCTCGTATGTGGAGAAGGTTCATTCGCTTGTTTCCGGTCGGGTGATATTATTTTTCTCCAGATAATATCTAAACCGGGGAATTTTTATCAGCCGGTCGTAACTTCTTTGGCTCTGTGAAAGCATTTCTAATTCATGGAAATATGAATCGGAATGCATTGTGGCCGGCTGGCCCTGATCGATCAGGACGAGCTCAAATTTATTTTCCTGCGGATCGAAGTCACGAACCAGGAGGTTACCCGCGTAAAGATCGCATTCAAGGCTTGAATTACTGCTTTCGCCGATGTAGCCGATACCCAGGAATTTTATCAGCCTACAGAAGTCGTCAAGCTTTTCGAGTTCGTCCTTTAATGAACGGATACTTTGATAGGTGATGCCCTTGGCTAGCCGGAAGGAGTCGGTTTTTTGTGTATTGTGAGCGGGTTTATGGCTTAAGCCGGCGCAAATGATTAGCGCTTCAACCGTTACCGCGGGGCCCATCTCGGTGATGATGAAATCCTGACTGGCGGCATATTCTTCAAGACAAGAAAGGCGAAAGTTTCGGCGGGGCCAGGTTTGAATTTGTTTCACAACCTGTTTTGTAAAGCCGACACGTTCAGTGAAGTCCGGCTTTGGGTAGGCTATTCGCGAGCGATCGCTGAACTTATCAATGTTTGCCTGTTTTTCCGCGGAAAAAAGCTTTACAATCAAATGTTTATCGCCAATTGTGTAGCGATAGACATCGCCCTCGCTGCCTTCGCCGATCTTAACGCCATCGAATTTTTCCGGATAAAAAATATCTTTACGAATCTGGTCCCACTCGAGGATATTGAGTAACTTTTGTCTGCCTGCCTCGGTAACCACTACCTGTAAGGCATGCTGGTGGCTTTTCCAGATAGCCTTTCTGAGCAGGGGGCTGTAGACCCCCGGGTTGCAGATTCTATCCAAGTAAGCCGGTACTGCCTGGTCAAAAAAGAAGTTAATTACCGGGGTGCCGTGCAGTTCTTCGGCAACTCCGATTATGCGATAATCTTCGCCAAACCGGCGTCGAAATGGCCGACCCAGTAGTTCGATTACGCGATCGCCGATGAACAGCGGATCTTTTTTGAGAATTTCGCCCAATTCTTCAAGACCGATATCTGTCAAATTGAGCGTTTCAATAATTTTTTCTTGCGTTATGATTTTATCTGCCATGGAACTTAACCTCCTTGCTGAAAAGATCTTGGCGGCATTTAAGCCGATATTGAAGGTTAGCACATTATATTGATTGGGTCAAGGAATAAAAAATCGGCCCTGGTTAAATGGGTCGGTTTTTATTGAATGATAATTTGCTCCATTATATCTGTAGCCTTGATGTTCGTTCGGCTTTATGCAAACAGGTATTAAATTTTTGAAATATTCTTTGGTGGGCCGGCTGGGAATCGAACCCAGGACCTTCTGCTTAAAAGGCAGCTGCTCTGCCTGGCTGAGCTACCGGCCCGTGTTAAAAATTAACCTTGCATTGGGTTAGACGTTTTTGTGGATTTTGATGCCTGGCTGCCTGTCCGCCCCAGGCGGAAGCTGCCGGCCCAAAATATGGTGATATGTTACACCATTTTTAAAAAAATATCAACCCCTAGGCCGTGGTTACGACGTATATGAGGTAAGCGACGTAAAGTAGAACAAAACCGATGCCCTGCCATCTTTCCAGGATGTGGCGCTTGCCGACGAACATAAAAAGAAATAAAATCGCTGTTATGCCGATAGCGAAAATGACCGACAAGTTAAGATCGATTGAAAAGGGCAGCGGTCTGATGATAGAACTGAGCCCAAGAACCCAGAAAACATTAAAAATATTGGAACCGACAATATTGCCGACGGCGATGTCGGGATTTTTTTTAAATGCGGCAACGGCTGAGGCAGCCAGCTCGGGAAGCGAGGTGCCGATAGCGACAATGGTCAAACCAATGACGGCTTCGGAGATGCCGATTATCCGGGCAATGTTTACGGCACTGTCAACAGCCAGTTTGCCGCCGAGGGCCAGGCCGCCGATGCCGGCGATAATCATGGCAATCGAAAGCCAGGTGCTGTAAGTTTTTATGCCGTCTTCTTCAGTGCTTTTAACTTTACCGACTCCGTAGGTGTAGTAAATAAATATTAAAAAGAAAGACATAAGAACGATTCCGTCAATGCGCCCCATTATGTTTTGATTCGCGTTATCGAGCATGACGTCGTTGGCGACGACAAAAACCAAAATAATTGCCAAAAGGCTCAAGGGAACCTCCTTCCAAGTGGTGCTGGTTTTTAAGGTCAGCGGAAAGATTATTGCCGCAACGCCGAGGATGAGCAAAATATTTGAAATATTACTGCCAATGACGTTGCCGATTGCCAAATCGGTCGCGCCCTGCGCGCTGGCTAAAATATTAACAACAAGTTCGGGCAGGGATGTGCCAAAGGCGACAACAACAAGGCCGATAACAATGAACGGCACCTTGAGTTTCTTGGCGATTGATGAGGAGCCGTCAATTAAAAAATCCGCTCCCTTGATAAGAACGGCAAGCCCGCCGGCTAGGATCAGTAAGCTCCAAAACATATTATTTGCGGTATTTGCTGATAATAAAAAGTATACCGGTTACAATGACCGGTATGGCAACAGCCAGATATCCGGCAGCCGTTGCCCGGTTATAAGTCAGGGCAATAAATATAAGGCCGGCAGTAATAAATATTAATCCGCCAACGCCCTCCCATTTCCAGGCAATAATTGTCATAACAAGCAGGGCGAGCCAGACACTGCTTTCAATCAGGCTGTCAATGGAAATACCATGGGAGAGAAAAGTAAAGACAATAAAAAAGGCGGCAAGCGCTATGCCGCAGATTCTCGGCAGCCAGTATAATATTTTTGAAAGGGTTGATTCTTCCATATATAAAAATTTAATGTATCTTGATTTTAAAATACCATATTTGGGCGTTTTTTGAAAGTTTATTTCCCGGTTCCACCGGTATTAACCGGTAAATAATAAAACCGTCTTTTATAAGACGGTTTTATTAATTGCTGTTATGCCGGCTGTCCGCTCGGCTTTGCTGTTTTTTCCTGTCGCTTCAAGAGAAGGGTAAGGATTGGCGGGGTAAGCAGGGTGGTTAAGATTACCATGATGACAATTACCGAATATACTTGGTCGGACACCACGCCGAGCGACTTGCCGATTGCGGCAAAAATAAGGCCGACCTCGCCGCGCGGTACCATGCCGAATCCGACAATTGATTTTGAAGTTCCTTTACCGGCGGCTAGTCCGGCAATAATTTTGCCGATAAAAGCGGCAACGGTAATTGCCAGAGCGACCAGAAGAATCGGTAAGTTAAATAATGTTTCAATTTTTACCGCCATGCCGGTCATGACAAAGAATATCGGGACAAGAAAATTGCCAAGGGGTTCAATAATGTCTTCAATGTGGCGGTGGGCGTGCGGAGCGATGGCTTTGCCGATTTTTTCTTTTGTTTCGGGTTCGGCATCTTCAACCGCTTCTTTTATGTCGCGGACGACTTTGGCGTCTTTGAAATACTTAAAATGAACCGGGTCAAGCACCAGACCGGCGGCAAAGGCGCCGACAATCGGGGCAAGGCCGATCTTCTGCGCGAGATAAGCAAAGATAAGCCCGAAACAGATTGCCAGGGTGAACTTCATGGCAACGCCGGTGTGTATCTTGGAAAATGCCATGCCGATATATTTGGCCAGCAACTGGCCAATGATGATTGAGCCGATAAGAAAGAGAATGGCTTTTGCCGCGATCCAGCCGATCATGCCGATACTGACCGCGCCAAGGGTAACGATTGCCGAAACCACCGCAAGGATTATCAAACCAAGAACATCGTCAATGACTGCCGCGCCAAGCACGATCTGCGCTTCCGGCTTTTGCAGTTTGCCAAGGTCCTTGAACACGCGGGCGGTAATGCCGACCGAAGTAGCGGTTAGCGCCGCGCCAAGGAAAAGATATGCGTTGGTGCTCAGGCCGGGCATGAGCCACGGGCCAATCAGGTAGGTACCAAGGACAAAGGGCGCGACAACACCGATAATTGCAACCATAAACGCTTTAATGCCGACTTTTTTCATTTCCCGGATATTGGATTCAAGGCCGATCTGGAAAAGGAGAATAACTACGCCGAGTTCAGCCAGAAAGGCAATGATTGAGTCATGTTTCAGCGGCTCAAAAATATGTATGCCGACAAGAACAAGGTTGCCAAGAATAACACCGACAACTAGTTCGCCAAGCACCGAGGGCTGGCCGATTCTCTCTACCAGGCTGGATAGCTTGGCCGCGATTAATATTACGGCAATCCATAAAAAAGTGGTTGCCGCGGCGCTGCCATGGCCGGCCTCTTCAGCGTGTTCGCTCGCATTTACATAGGGAGAGACGATCAGAGCCAGGGCAATGATAAAAAGGAAATAGACAAATCTCCGGCTTTTGACATATTGGATTCCGGCAGACATTTTTTTATGCACAAAATTCATAAATTTATTAATTTATTATTTTTTTAAAAATATGAACAATATTTTACTAAATATTTTAGCTTTAATCAAGGGAAGATATCTACAGTCTGCTTGTTTTTTTGCCATAATTAAGCTAAAATATTTTTAGGAGTTTATGCCGACAAAGAGAAGCAAAAAATTGCGGGTTTATGTGATCGGGCAAAAAGGTATTCCGAGAAGCGGCGAGCTCGGAGGCGGAATTGAAACGCATGTTGAGGAACTGACCACGCGTATGGCGGCCCACGGCCATAAGGTTTTTGTTTACGTGCGGCCCTGGTTTTTAAATAAGCCAACCGGCAGATACCGAGGCGTTCATTTGATCCGCAAGTGGGCGTTCAAGAGCAAAAATCTTGAAGCAATTTTCCATACTTTTTTATGCAGCCTTGATGTTTTAAAGCGCGACGCAGATATTATCCATTATCACGGTGTCGGCCCGTCGACTCTGGCCTGGATTCCGCGTGTGTTTAAGCCGAGCGCCAAGGTAATCGTGACTTTTCACAGCCAGGATCGTTTCCATAAAAAATGGGGGCTCTTTGCCAGGGTATATCTTGCCTGGGGCGAGTGGACGGCATGCAGGTTTCCGCACAGAACAATTGTTGTCAGCCATAATTTGGCAGTTTACTGCGCGCGCCGCTTTAAAACCCAGGCGGTTTATATACCAAACGGGGTTAAGCCGAGCATTGTAAAAAAATTTAATGAACTTGCGCAGTTCGGGCTTAAGCCAAACGAATATTTCCTTGTTGTCGCCCGTCTTGTTCAGCATAAGGGCATCCATTATCTTATTCAGGCGTACCAGGGGCTGCGCTGCAAAAAAAAGCTGGTGATTGTCGGAGCGCCGAGTTTTTCTGACGAATATTTGAAATTTTTAAAAGCCCTGGCTGAGGGAAACCGCAATATTATTTTTACCGGATTCCGAAGCGGCGATACACTAAAACAGCTTTTTGCCCACGCTTATGTTTATGTCCACCCGTCGGAATCAGAGGGCCTTTCAATAACGATTCTTGAGGCAATGAGCTATGGCAATTGCGTATTGATTTCGGATATACCGGAAAATTTGGAAACAATCGACCATTCCGGCTTTTCTTTCCGTTCGGGCAATGTTACCGACTTAAGAAAAAAAATGAGGTATTTGCTTGACAATCCGAAGATAGTTGAGAAAAAAGGCGCGTTAGCAAAAAAATTTATTAATAAGAACTTTAACTGGGATGAAATAGTTGCCAATACAGAAAAATTGTATATTGAATCGCTAAAATAAAATTTTAAAAAAAGACGTTCTTTAATAAGGAGGTGGAAATTGAGCGGACATATTCCACGCGACGGATCTTTACAGTCTCCGTTCGGCACCGGCCAAGCGGGCGATTATAATTTAGACATTTTTTTTGTCGGTGTTTTTAATGAGATTTGCCGCCGGGCGCAGATTACTGACCCGACTTTTCTTATTAAGGTTAGTGACAACAGCGACCGGGTGATTTCTTCCGATGAAGTGGAGGCCCTTTTCATTGAATACGCGCGCGCCTTGCTTGATCTGTATAATATCGGCACGAGGTTTGAATTCCGGCGCAAGCCGGGCGAATCATTTGTCGGAGACTGCTCCAGGAATCTCCTGAATCTTTCGACAATGATTGACAACAAGTCGTCATCGATATTTACCTATCATCGGGGGATGATAAAGCCAATCATCATTAATTGGCAGGCTTACGGGCACCGGAGCCGGCATCCGCACCGCTTTGTCCTGCGGCGCAAGCTTTTGGCCCTTCTTTCCGGGTTTGAGACGCATCTGAGCGAAGGTGACATCATCACTACGGTTGAATATTACCGCACCATGGTAATTCCCTGGCTGATGGGTGAACTTTGCTTCGGCAGAATCAATGACGACTGGCAGCAAATACTTGCTGATCTGATTAAAAAAGGCTACCGGGTGGAGGAGGAGGGGGCCTACGAGTGGCATAGTGAAATGGTGGATTATCCCGACGTGTACTGGGTTTTGACCGCCATGATTCAGCGTTTTCCTGATATGGGCTGGCGTGAAGCCAATCTGCTTAAGAAGTTTCTCATGTCTGAGCAGGAAATGGCCGACAGCCTCGGCATTATTAGCGACAATATCAGAGAGGAGCTACTTTTTGAAGCAGCTCTTAATTGGCTGCGTGATCACGGTTATTCAATAAAAGACGGAACAGCTTCCAATTAGATTCTTAACCCCGTTTCGGGGTTTTTTCTTTTGCTTTAGGCATTTTTGTGGTATTCTAATAGAGAAATTTATGCCGAAAAATAATAACAATTGGCACGCTCTATCCGCTAAAGATGTAATTGCCGCGATGAATACCAGTAAAAACGGATTAAGTGAAGAAGAAGCAAAGAGGCGTCTGGAAAAATACGGACCGAATGAGCTGCCCCGCGAGAAAACGCTTTCCGCCTTTAAAATATTTTTAGAACAATTTAAAGGCCCGCTAATCTTTGTTTTGCTGATTGCTGCGTTGATAAGCTTGTTTATTCGTGAGTTTGTTGATTTCGGCGTAATTATGGCCGCGGTATTTTTAAATACGATCATTGGCTTTGTTCAGGAGTATAAGGCAAATCGTTCGCTGCAAAATCTTAAAAAAATGGTCGAGCCTGTCGCCACGGTCCTGCGCGACGGTAAAGAGCTAACCATTCCCTCGCATGAGGTTGTGCCCGGAGATATTATTCTGATTGAATCCGGTTCGCGCATACCGGCAGACGCCCGGCTGATTGAGGAATATGATTTTACCACGAACGAAGCGGCTCTGACCGGTGAATCCCTGCCGGTGCAAAAAGATATTAATGTTCTTGAAAAGGGCGTGGTGCTTGCCGAGCGCACAAGCATGGTTTATCTTTCCACGATTGCCGTGCGCGGACGGGCGGTAGCCGTGGTTACGGCAACCGGTTTGAAAACCGAGCTCGGCCATATTGCCAAGTTAATCCGCGATATACCCGAGGAAAAAACCCCGCTTCAGCAAAAGCTTGCCCATTTCAGCAAGGCGCTCGGGGTGATTGTGACATTCTTGAGCTTGTTAATTTTCGGCCTGGGAATAATTTACGGTCATTCATTTTTTGAGATGTTTTTGACGGCGGTGGCCATTGCTGTTGCGGCAATACCCGAAGGCCTGCTTGTTGCGGTGACGATTATTTTGGCAATCGGCATGCAGAAGATATTAAAGAAAAAGGCATTGACCAGGAAATTAATTGCCGCGGAAACTCTTGGTTCGGTTTCGGTAATCTGCGCCGATAAAACCGGCACTCTGACGATGGGGGAGATGCAGGTGACGGCAATTGAGACATGCGCCGGCACGCTCAAGATTCCGCGCGAGGAAACCGAGCATCAGGATTTTGCCGCGAGCGACCATGCCCTGGCGCTCAAAATTGGCCTTTTGTGTAATGACGCTCATTTTAAAAATCCAAAGGACTACATGCGTTCGGAAATCATCGGCGATCCGACCGAACGGGCGCTTTTTCAGGCGGCCCGCCACCTCGGGCTTGATATTCCGGCATTAAAAAAAGAATTTTACAGAAAATACGAAATTCCCTTTGACTCGGCCAAGCGCTATATGGCGACACGGCATCATTTCAACAAAGAGCATGACGTTATTTACGCCAAGGGAGCCCCGGAAAAAATAATTACCTTTTGCTCTTACTTTTTAGAAAACGGGGAGATTAAAAAAATGGGCCGCGCCGACCGGGAAAAGATATTGAGCCATCTGGAGGATTTGACCGCCCAGGGCTTGCGGGTGCTGGCCACGGCTTACCGGAGGCATGATCCCAAGGATAAGGACCTGACTGAAGAAGACCTGAAGGAAATGATTTTTGTCGCCTTTTTCGGTTTGCGGGATCCCGTGCGCCCGGAAGCCCGGGAAACCGTGGAACGCTGCCGTGAGGCGGGCATACGTCCGGTAATGGTGACCGGCGATCACATGCTTACTGCCATATCAGTGGCAAAAGAGGTGGGAATTAACGCGAGCAAAGACTACGCGCTTAACGGCGGTGACATTGATAAAATGACCGACCGGGAATTGGCGCGGATAATCAGAAAAATTAATATTTTTGCCCGGGTTGAGCCTCACCACAAAGTGCGGATCGTTGACGCCTGGCAGGAGGTGGGCGAGTCTGTCGCTATGACCGGCGACGGGGTGAATGACGCCCCGGCTCTTAAGTCGGCCGATGTCGGCGTGGCTTTGGGCAGCGGCACGGATGTGGCTAAGGAAAATTCCGACCTGGTGCTTCTGGACAACCATTATAAAACAATCGTTAACGCGGTTCAGCAGGGCCGGGTTATTTTTGACAATATTCGCAAAGTGATTGTTTATCTTTTGGCGGACAGTTTCAGCGAGATGATCCTGATTGTCGGGGCGTTGATATTTCGTATGCCTTTGCCGATTCTTCCGGCGCAAATCCTTTGGATTAATTTGATTACCGACGGTCTGCCCAATACGGCGCTGACATTTGAGCCAGGGGAAAAGGATGTAATGAAGATGCCGCCAAGAAAGCGCAGGGAGCCGCTCTTGAACCGCGAAATGAAGGCACTGATTTTTGTCATTGGCCTGCTTACCGATCTCGGGCTCTTGGGACTTTTCTTTTATATGCTGAACAAGGGAATGGGCATTGAGTACGCCCGGACAATTGTTTTTGCCGCCTTGGGGATTGATTCGCTTTTTTATGTTTTTTCCTGCCGCAGTTTGCGCCATACAATATTCACGCGAAATCCCTTTTCCAATGTCTTTCTTGTTTTTGCCGTACTCGGGGGTTTGGCGCTGCAGCTTACCGCGCTTTACGTGCCGTTTTTCCGCGACCTATTCCAGCTGGTTACTTTGCATACCCAGGACTGGTTAATCGTGATTGCCATCGGGGTTATTGAAATTTTGGCAATTGAAACTACTAAGCTCGGATTTATTTGGTATTGGCGAAGGAAGGAGAGAAGAGAGCAAAATTTACAAACCGCTGAAACTTAATTTTATGGCAAAACGAAAATATCCTAGGAGCGTGTCAAAATATATACGGAGAGAAAAAGCGCGTATTCGCCGCGCAATTTCTGATTTTAAAGAAAGGGAAAAGCGGATTAGTGAACTCTTAAATCAATTTAAAGAATATTCTAAATAAAAAATATGAATAAAAATTATTTTGCCAAAATTAAAAATGATTTCCAGACATGGGAGACCAAGCGGCGTTCGGTTGTCGGTAATTCAAACGAGGCGCTCGGCCACTCCAAGCGGGCGATTTTTGCCTTTCACCGCGGCGATAACCGTGAAGGTTACAACAATCTGAAAAAGGCGGAAAAAATATTTTCTTATCTGGAAAAGATGAGCAAGGGCCAGCCGCGGCTGCGCTACGAGGGCTCATGGCGGGCGGCGCTTGAGGAATATGCCGAAGCAAAGCTCTTTGGCGAGTATTTAAAAAAGAAAAAAGTTTCCGAACTGCGCAACCGCCAGATTGATACTGAGATTTACCTTGGCGCCCTGTGTGATTTTACCGGCGAACTGGTTCGCTACGCGGTTAAGCAGGCAACGGACAAAAATTTTAATGAAGTTAAGCTGGCCAGAAAGACCATTGAAGAAGTAGTGCATAATTTGATACAGCTTAATCTGACCGGCTATCTGCGGACTAAATACGACCAGGCAAAAAATAATTTGCGGAAAATCGAGCAGGTGATGTACGAGCTTTCAATACGGTCGTAACGGGGCAATTTATGAATAGAGTTTTAAAAACATTAATTTTTTCCGATATATTAATCTGGTCCGGCGTCAGCTTTCTCAGTCCGATCATCGCTATTTTTATTAATGATCGTTTAATCGGAGGTTCGGTTTTTACCGCCGGGATGGCGACAACCGTTGCCTATCTTGTCCGGGCGGCGATACTTGTGCCGGTCGGAAGATACAATGACCGCGACCGCGGCAATCGGAGGGAGTTCGCGACTCTTCTCATCGGCGTTTTTATTATGTCGGCTGTGCCGTTAAGCTATATTTTCATTAACCGCATTGAATATTTTTTTACGGCCCAGATGGTTTACGGAATCGGGTTGGCGCTTTATTATCCGGGATGGCTCACGATTTGGACAAGATTTGTCGACGGTTTTCACGAGGGACAGAGCTGGGCTATTTACGGAGCGCTGACTTCGGCGGCGATCGCCATTGCCGCTTTTGTCGGCGGATATGTCGCTTTTTTTCTAAGTTTTAACGCGGTATTTGTTATGGTTGCCGTGTTCGGCGCGATTTCATTAATTATTATTTATTTAGCCAAAGAACAAATTTATGGATGGCCAAAAACCAAAGGTCGCGGCAATCGTGCCCGCCTACAATGAAGAAAAAACAATCGGACCGATCATTAAAATATTAAAAACCTCGCCATTAATTGATGAGGTGATTGTAATTTCCGACGGCTCGAATGACGACACGATCAGGATATGCAACGAGATCGGCCCGGAAATTTGCCACCAGCTGCCGATTCGCAGCGGTAAGGGCAAGGCAATGCAGCATGGCGTTGCTCATACTGACGCGCCGATTATTGTTTTTTTTGACGCCGATCTTTACGGGCTGAATGAAAAGCATATTGAAAAAATTGTTGAGCCGGTGCTCAAGGGGGAAAAAGTAATGAATGTCGCTTTACGCGACCGCGGTCCTTTTTTAATGAAGCTTTCGGCGCATTTGCCGCTGATCGGTGGGGAACGGGCAATGAACCGCCATATTTTTGAAGATGTGCCCGAGGAATACAAACAGGGGTTTATGGTTGAGCAGGCCTTGAATTATTACTGCCGGTCAAGAGGGTATAAATACGGTTCAGTGCCTTGTCCGGGATTGACCATCCGGCGCAAGATGCAAAAGGTCGGTTTTGCCAAAGGATTGCTCCAATACATTAAAATGTTTTACCAGGTTTTTAAGGCAATGGTTATTGTGCGGTGGGCCAAATTAATTGGAAAATTTTAGTATGGATAAAAATATTTGCATTTTTGGAGACAGCATTACTTGGGGGGCTTATGATCCAGAAGGTGGCGGATGGGCAAATCGATTGAGAAATTATTATGAATTATCTGGAAAAGATATTACTGTATATAATTTAGGGATTTCTGGGGATAATAGCGGTGATTTATTAGAGCGAATTGAAATAGAGTCGCGTGCAAGAGAGCCCGAAATTATAATTATTAGCATCGGTATTAATGATTCGCAATTTGTCCATTCTGAAAGTAGGCACCGCATACCAATAGAACAATTTATTTCAAACTTAGAGAATCTTTATAAAATTGCAAATAAATACACTCAAAAAGTGGTTTTTATTGGTCTTGCTGATATTGACGAAACAAAAACGACTCCGATACCTTGGGATAAAAATAAATCTTATAAAAGTGAATGGGTACGAGATTATGATCACGCTATAAATGAATTCTGTGCTAATCGGGGTTTGATGTTCATATCGATGGAAGACATTATTAATAAATCCGACCTTGAAGACGGTTTACATCCGAATGCGGTTGGTCACAAGAAAATTTTTCAAAGGGTAAGGGGCTTTTTGACTGAAAATAATAAAGTGTAAAAATGAAATATTCAGAATACAAAAATAAAAAAGTTTTAATCGCTGGTTTGGGATTATACAAGCAGGGGAGCGGTATTTCCGCGGCCAAGTTTTTTTGCCGTCAGGGCGCCGAGGTTACGGTAACCGACTTAAAGACGCGGGCCGAGCTTAGCGCGAGTATTAAGGAGCTGAAGGGCTTGAAGATTAAATATGTTTTGGGTAAGCACCGTGTTTCTGATTTTAAAAAAGCGGATATTGTAATCAAGAATCCGGGCATGCGGCGCAATTCACCCTACCTCGCGGCGGCGCGCAAGGCAAAAGTGGCAATTGAGTCGGACATAACAATATTTTTCAAGCATTGTCCGGCAAAAATCATCGGCATTACCGGAACGCGCGGCAAAAGCACGACATCGGCCCTGCTTGCCGAGATGCTTAAGAAAAAAAATAAAACTTTTCTTGGCGGAAACATAAAAGTTTCTCCTCTGAATTTTTTGCATCAGGTTAAAAAAGGGGATTGGGTGGTGGTTGAGCTTTCTTCCTGGATGCTTGAGGACATTAACCGCCAAAAGATGAGTCCGCACATCGCCGTGGTGACGAACGTGATGCGCGATCATTTGAACACTTACCCGGGCATGAAGTCATATGCCGTGGCAAAGGCAATGATTTTTAAACATCAGTCAGCGGATGACTTTGTGATTTTAAACCGTGATAATAAGATTACAAAAGAATTCGGTAAACAAGTTCCCAGCCAGAGGTTTTGGTTTTCGTCAAAGCCCTTTCCCCAGGAAAACGGTTCAATGATGAAAGCGGGCCGGATGATCTTTCGCCGCAACGGCAAGGTTTGGAATGTCGCTTCAAAAAATGACCTGGCTTTGTCCGGAGAGCATAATTTTTATAACGCTTTAGCGGCAATGACTGCGGCTAAGATCCTTGGCGTCGCCTGTACTAAGGTAAGAAAGGCTTTTAGGGAATTTAAGGGCCTTGATTCGCGGCAGGAGCTTGTCAGGGAAAAGCGTGGAGTGAAATATTACAATGACACCACGGCGACAACTCCGGATGCCGGAATGGCTGCCTTGAAGACTCTGGCATCAGATAAAAACATTATCTTAATTGCCGGCGGGGCTGATAAAAAGCTGATATTTGACAATTGGGCTAAGCAGGTAAAAAAATATTGTAAAAAAGTTGTTCTTTTGGAGGGTACGGCCACGCCCAAGATGGTGCGTGAGCTTAAAAAGAATAAGGTTGAGCTTGAGCCAGTGCAAAAATCAATGAACGCGGCAGTTAAACTGGCTGATAAACTCTCGGATAAGGGAGATGTTGTGCTTCTTTCGCCGGCCGCGGCAAGCTTTGGCCTTTTTCGCAATGAATTTGACCGCGGTGACCAGTTTGTTCGTCTTGTGCGTAAGTTATAGTCAGAATAAGCCTGTTTGTGCTATAATTACGCGTGAGGAGGTAAATTTTTAAAAATTACTCTTAATTTAGCAAAATATATATGGCAGAAGAAGTACAAGGCTATTGCGTAAAATGCAAAGCAAAACAAACAATGGCAGACGCCAAAGAAGTTGAAATGAAGGGCAAGGGCGGCAAGACCCGCCGTGCCATGAAGGGCAAATGCCCAAAGTGTGGCACAACAATGTTCAGAATAATGGGTGCAAAATAAGAGAATTAAGAAATCCCTGATCCGAATTCAGGGATTTTTTATTTTCATATTTTGTGCTAAAATAAAGTAAATGTTAGGAATGCTACGTAAAATAATTCCCAAGCCCGTTTTGGGAATTTACCATTTTTTGCTGGCTAAGTTGGCGGCAATTGTTTATGGCAATCCGTCGCGTGAGCTGATTGTTATCGGCGTGACCGGGACCAATGGAAAATCAACAACCACTAATTTAATATCCCGGATTTTGCAGCAGGCCGGTTATAAAGTCGGGTTTACGACAACGGTTAATTTTCGGGTTGGCGACCATGAATGGTTGAACGACACCAAGATGACCATGCTCGGCCGTTTTCAGCTGCAAAAATTGTTAAGACAAATGGTTAAAGACGAATGCCGTTTTGCCGTCATTGAAACTTCTTCGCAGGGGCTGGATCAGTTCAGGCATTTAGGGGTTGAATACGATGCCGCGGTTTTTACCAATTTAGCCCCCGAACATTTGGAAGCGCACGGCGGTTTTGAAAATTATAAAAAAGCAAAAGCAAAATTATTCAAGCATTTAACTAAATTTACGAATAAGAATTTTGCCGGTGAAAAAGTTCCCAAGGTTATCGTGGTTAATGCCGACGACGAGAATAGCGGTTATTATTATGATTTTCCTGCTGACCGAAAGGTAGATTATTCAATTGAGAACCATTCCCAGTTCCGCGCGGAAAACATTCAGCTGGCCCCGGATCATTCCGAGTTCAGCATCAATTCAACCGACTTCTATCTGCCCCTGCCGGCGAAATTCAATATTTACAACGCCTTGGCGGCGATTGCCGTTTGCCGGGTGTTTGATGTTTCAGTTGATGACGCGGCAACGGCTTTAAGCGAGGTAAAGAATGTGCCCGGCCGGCTTGAGTATATTGATGAAGGCCAGGATTTTAAGGTGATGGTCGATTACGCCCCCGAGCCCAATTCCTTGGCCGAGGTTTACGCGCTTTTGAAAAATATTCCAAAAAATAAATTTATCCATGTGCTTGGTTCAGCCGGGGGAGGACGTGACAAGGCGCGGCGGCCGATTCTCGGGCGCATGGCAGCCGAAGTGGCTGATTATGTTATCGTTACCAACGAGGATCCGTATGATGAAGATCCCATGGAAATAATCGACCAGGTGGCGGAAGGGGCGATCAGGGGCGGAAAGGTTTTGGATGAAAATTTATTTAAACGATTTGACCGCAAAGAAGCGATTGCCAAGGCGATTGACCTGGCCGAAGAAGGGGATTTTATCCTGATTACCGGCAAGGGCGCGGAGCAGGCAATGGTTGTTTCCGGCGGCAGGAAAATACCCTGGGACGACCGCAAAGTGGTGCGGGAAATTTTAAAACAAAAATGATATGAGTTTACAAAAAGCTTTAAATCTAAAAGACGATGAAAAGGTGCTTTATTTGGCCCATCAGTCTCCTTTGATCAATTGGTATCATGTGTTGATTACTTTTGTTTTAATTGTTGCGCCTTTCTTTTTTCTTTTTCCTCTCTTTGAGCTGGGAATGTGGGGAGTGGGTATATTTTTCGCTTTGATTATTGTTGGATTATTTTACGGCTTCCGCCAGGTAGTAAGATGGTATTATAATGTTTTTGCCGTTACCGACCAGCGGGTAATTGATATTGACCAGCGCGGGCTTTTTGACCGGACGGTTTCAGTCGCGCCTTACGCAAATATCCAGGATGTTTCTTACCGGATAAAGGGATTTTGGCAGACAATATTCCGTTACGGAAATGTTTTAATACAGACCTCAACTCCGGGAACCGATCTTGAGGTAAGGAAAATCCGGCACCCGCAGGTATTGCAGGATCTGATAAATGAACTGCGGCTTGAGGCGGTCAAGCAGGTGACCGTTTCGGGAGATGACAAGCTTGGCGTGCTTAAGGAATTTACTGACAAGCTTTCCATTGCCGAAGTAAAAACCTTGGTTAAAAAGTTAAAGGACGAAGAAAAAGACCAGGCCCTGCACGATCTTTACACTCAAGATGACGAGTGATTTCGTTGAAATTTAGGCGATTTTTTGGTAAAATTAATTTATGCCTACACCCAGACAGGGAAAATTGAGGAGGCTGCTCGGACTAAGGACTTTTTTATTTATTAATCTAATAATTCTTTTTTTGGTTACTTTGAGCTTTGGCCGCGAATTTGTCAGGAATTATGAAATCGACCGGGAGATAAAACAGCTTGAACAGCGCGCATCGTCTTTAGAGCAGCAGAACCAGGATATTCTTCAGCTGGCCGAACGGCTTAAGACTAATGATTATCTTGAGCAGGAGGGCCGGCTGCGCCTTGGCCTGATGAAGCCGGGAGAGAACGTGGCGGTAATTTCCGAGCCCGAGGTTGGCGAGGCGGTCGAGCTTACGGGGGAGGAAACAAAAGAAAAAATTTTAGAAACAACCAGCAACCCGCGGCTTTGGTGGAGTTATTTCTTTGGAACATAATATGGCTGATAAAAAGAATAGAAAAAAAGATAAAAAGAGAAGGCGCGTTTTCTTTCTTGCCGCCGGCATTGCCGTGTTTTTGGTTTTGTTCGGCGCTCTGGGTGTTTATGTTTTTGACAGCATAAATTTTGTTTTTCGCGGCATGAGCCGGATAATACCTTACCCGGCAATGATGATTAACAGCCGCATGTGTTTGTACAGCGAATATGCCGATAACATTATAACGATGAAGAAATTTGTTGAAAGCCAGGATACTTTGGTGGCGAGCGAGGAAGAAATCCGCCAAAGAGTCGCCGAACGGCTGGTGGCAAATAAGGTGCTTGAGCAGATGGCGCGTGACCGGGGAATTAAAGTTTTTGATTATGAAATTGAAAAGGAATTTGAGCAGGCAATCCAGGGCTTGGGCGTTGAGGATGAAATTGAAAAAAATATTAAAAAATTGTTTGGCTGGAATATTGATGAATATAAGACGAACGTTGTCCAGCCGTTCGTCCTGCAAAAGAAGCTTACCCAGGCGATTTATGACGATGATGAAGATGCCGGGCAAAAATTTTCCCAATACCTTGAACAGGAAATTACCACGGCCAGGGTTTTATATTTTGTGCCTCATTAATGATCGGATAAATAAAAAACAGCCGCCTGTCGGGATCGAACCGACGACCTATCCCTTACGAAGGGATCGCTCTGCCAGCTGAGCTAAGGCGGCATGCATCAAGGCTTGAGTGCCTTTTTTTATTGTTTGTGCCTAACTATACAATAAATTAGTCTTTTTGGCAAGTGTCTATATGCTGATTTTATTAGTTTGGATTATCGCTATCACCGCGATTACCCTGTTTGGTTCGTGGTACGCGCGAAGGTTTGAAAAGCCGGACGCTTTAATCGGGCTTTTTGTCGCTTTTGTTTTGTTTGCCAATATCAGCGCGTCAAAAGTCGCAGAATTCGATTTGGGTTTTAAAACTTTTTACGCGCCGGCCGCGGTAATAATTTTTTCCGTAACCTTTTTGCTCACTGACATTGTCAATGAAAAGTTCGGCTGCAAAGAAACCCAGCGTATGATCTTTATCGCCTTTGCCTCACAGGTGGCTTTGGCATTGTTTTCCTGGCTGGCTGTTTCCTTAACACCGGCGCCTTTTTGGTCGGGCCAGGAATCATTTGCTTTAATATTCGGCCAAGTGCCGCGGCTTATTATTGCCTCCTGGGTTGCCTTTCTTGTCAGTGAAAATCTGGACGCTTATCTTTTTGCCTATATACGTAAGTTTACCCACGGCCGGCATATCTGGATGCGCAACGCGTTCAGCTCTCTTCCGTCAATGGCAGTTGATTCAATACTTTTTGTCAGCATTGCTTTTTACGGGCTTCAGCCGATTGGCCAGCTTATTTTGGGGCTGATTGCGACAAAGTGGCTGGTTGGCATAATTGATGTTCCGTTTATGTATTTAAATCGTTGGATATTATATAAGCGGAGATAGCGTTCGGTAACCTACTTTTTGGAGGCCCACCCGCCTAGCCGGCGAGGCTGGAAAAGTAGGCAAAAAAGCCTGCGCGTCAGATTCGCTCTCAGCTTTGCTTGGCGGCTTAGTTCATCCTCCAACCACGCTCAGCTGACGCGCTTTGTCGGCTTGACCGGCGGTTTACGCTTGTAATATTATTACCGGTATTTGTATTCAGAATATTGTGGTTATTGGGGTGGATTTTTTTTGAGTTTTAAGTTAATATATTCATAAGCTAGGAACTAAAAATAGCCCAACTATTTGAGCTATTTTTGGAGCCTGCCTGCCGGCAGGCAGGCGGGATTTTCGGCAATAAAAAACAGCGGGATACGGGAATCTCCGCCAGAGGCGGACCAGCCTCCGGCTGGGAACCCTTATTAAAAAACAGCGGGATACGGGAATCGAACCCGCGTCTCCTGCTTGGGAAGCAGATGTACTACCATTGTACTAATCCCGCATAATTTAACTAATTATAACCGAACGTTCGCATCTATGGCAAGGTATTTATTAATCGCGATATTAATAATTTTTCCCATAAATTGTACCCTGGCGGCAAGCATGCTTTCGTTTGCCCGGGTTAATGATTACGAGATTATTGAAAGCGTGTTTTTGGATGAGCCGACCGTGGTCAAGGGCTACACGCTTAACAGTCCGGACGAAAAGCTAAAGCTTGGTATTTTGCCCGAGGCGGTAATGGGACCGACGCGGATTGATATAAAAATTCTTGATCCGGACATAATGATTGACAGTCTGCCGGAAGAGCATACTTTGCTCACGCCGATTTATCTTTTTGATGTTATAAATAAGGACGTTTACGACAATTCTAAATATTATTGGTTTGAGCTGGAATATGATCCAGGCCTGGCGTATCTTTATGATAAGGGCCTGTATTTTTATAACGGTGTTTCCGGAAAATGGGAGCCTCTGCCAAGCAAGGATATTCAGTGGCGGCACACGGTGCGCGCTTTGATCCATCTGCCGTACGCGCGTTTGGCGATCTTCGGCCACCATCCGATAATGGAGGAGGGAATTGCCAGCTGGTACCAGTATAAAGAGTGCGACTGCGCGGCCAGCCCGGACTATCCCAAGGGCACCCAGCTTTTGGTAACCAACGCCAAGGATACATCGCGTTCAGTTGTTGTGACGATTAATGATTGGGGCCCGGACCGTTCGGTTTTTCCCGACAGGATTATCGACCTTGACGTGACCGCTTTTGATAAAATCGGCGATTACCGCACCGGAACAATGCCGGTAATTGTTGAGCCGTATTATGCCGGCACAAGCACAACGACCGATGTAATTTTAACCAGCCAAGATGATTAGACTAAAAAATGTTTCTAAAATTTACCGGCCGAACACGGTCGGTCTGCAGAACGTCAGCCTGCACATTAAGCCGGGTGATTTTGTTTCGGTTGTCGGTCAGAGCGGCACCGGCAAAACAACGCTGGTCAAGCTTTTGATTGCCGAGGAGCGGCCGTCCAAAGGAAATGTCGTTATCGGCGGCTGGGATATTTCCCGCATCCGCCAGAGCGATGTGCCGACGCTTCGCCGCCAGATTGGCGTTGTGTTTCAGGATTTTAAACTTTTGCCGAAAAAGACTGTTTTTGAAAATGTATCTTTTGCCCTTGAGGTTTGCGGCACGCCAAGCGGTAGGATGAGAAAAATTGTTCCCCAGGTTATGAAGATTGTCGGATTGGAGGAAAAAATGAAGCGCTATCCGCGCCAGCTTTCCGGCGGCGAGCAGCAGCGCGTGGTGATTGCCCGTTCCCTGGTTCACCGGCCGAAGATTTTGGTGGCTGACGAGCCGACCGGCAACCTTGATTCAATAAACACTAAGGAAATAATTGATTTGCTTAAAAAAATTAATGAATTCGGCACAACCGTGCTTTTGGTTACCCATAACCGTGAGGTTGTGAATTCTTTGCGCAAGCGCGTAATTACTTTGGAGGACGGTGTCATTGTTCAGGACCAGGAGGAGGGGAAATACCGGCTCTAATTTTGCCGGACAGGCATCGTATAAAATATGTTTGTACCATTTTTTCGGATAATAAAATTTGCCCTGCAGAATTTTTGGCGTAATATATGGCTTTCGCTGATTACGATCAGCATTTTGGTATTAACTTTAGTAACGGTTAATATCTTAATAACTTTAAATTTTCTCGGGCAGACAGCCGTTGAAAGCGTGGAGAGCAAGATTGATGTCAGCGTTTATTTTAATCCGGACGCTTCGGAGGAAGCCGTTCAGAACGTGCGCTCCTATCTGCTCGGGCTTTCCCAGGTTAAGGACGTGAATTACATCAGCGCTGAGGAGGCTTTGGAAAAATTCAGGGAGAGCCATGCCGATAACGAAGAGATTATGGCCTCGCTTGAGGAGCTTGAGGAAAATCCGCTTGGCGCCGCGCTGGTTATTAAGGCGCATAACCCGAATGACTACACTTTTATTTTAGAAACACTTGATAATCCAGAATTTATCAGCTTTATTCAGGATAAGAATTATGACGACCATAAAGAGATTATTGAGCGGATTGACAGCATTACCGGCAAGCTGCAAAGGTTCGGCATCGGTTTAAGCGCGGTTTTTGTCATTATTGCCGTGCTTATTGTTTTTAACACTATTCGCGTGGCAGTTTATACGCATCGTGAGGAGGTCGGCATCATGAAGCTGGTTGGCGCGACAAACTGGTTTGTAAGGGCGCCGTTTCTTTTGGAGGGGATAATCTATTCACTGATTGCCACGGGAATTACTATCGCGATTATTTATCCGGCGGCGTATTTTGCTGAACCTTATATTACGACATTTTTTGACAATGTGACCGTCGGCCTGGTGGACTATTATAATGTTAATTTTATCCTTATTTTTGTTTCACAGTTTGTCGGCATGTCTTTGCTCAACATTATCAGTACCGGATTCGCCCTGGACCGTTATTTAAAAGTATAAAATTTAAAATATTTTTATGAAAAAATTTGGATGGTATTTTTTTGGCATTGTTCTGGCTGTTATCGTCGGTCTGGTTCTTGGCTGGTGGGCGACGCGACAGGCAGGTACGAACCGGACAGTGAATAGCCAACTGATATTAACTGCGCTCCATGATCGCGGTTTTTTAGTGACCCAAACCTACATGTTCAATGAACCGGTGACGATTGACGATTCAGAGCAGAGTTTTTGGCAAAATCTTTTGTGGGGGCAGGTGGTCAAAGCCCATGGCGTTATTGAAGTTAATATGGGAATTGATTTGGCCGAGATCAATGAAGACGATGTTAACGTGACATCGGAAGGCGTAATTGTAAATATTCCCGAAGCCCAGCTTTTTAATTCGCGTTTGGTCGGGGCAATAAATGTTGAAAATAAGCAGGGAATTTTAAAAAGGATTTTTGACAATGATGACGGCTATAACCAGGCCTTGGCTGAGTTGACTAAACAAGCCGAGGAGGCGGCAAAAGATCCCGAGCTCGTGAGCCGGGCGAATGAAAGGGCGGTTGAAGAGGTGGAGCGTTTAATCGGTTATGTGGTAACTGATCGGGAGGTTGAGGTAGCGGTTGAGGAATAGTTGACAATACATTAAAATTATATTAATGTGTTTTGAACTTTCGGGGGTCGTCTAATGGTAGGACTCCAGGTTTTGGTCCTGGCTATCTAGGTTCGAATCCTAGCCCCCGAGCCAAACAAAATTGTCTTTAAGTTATGGCTTATTTCGTATATGTGATAAAGAGCTTGGAGTACGGTACCCGTTATATTGGCAGTACGGATAATTATAAAAGAAGATTGAAGGAACACAATGGCGGAAAATGTCGGTATACGAAAGGACGTCGACCCTGGAATCTCGTATATTTAGAAAATTTTTCAACAAGAGGAGAGGCGATGCAAAGAGAAAAGTTTTTAAAATCTGGTCAAGGAAGGGAATTGCTAGATGATAAGTTGGGGCGCAATAAATAATTTTCGGTTCTGCGCCAAAGGCGCACCCGCCTCTGGCGGGGAATCCTAGCCCCCGAGCCATTAATAACAATTAACAATTAATAATTGATAATGGATATTATTGAACAATTAAAAAATTATGAATTATGGAACAACACGGCCTATGATTATGTTTTAGGGGTGTTGATTTTTATCGGTCTGATTATCGTTTTAAAAATTTTTCAGGCTTTTATTTTGTCCAGATTAAAAAAGCTGGCCGAAAAAACAAAAACCGATTTTGACGATGTCTTGATTGATATTTTCCGAAAAGTAAAACCTCCGTTTTACTTTTTTATTTCTTTGTATTTTGGTATCAAGGTTTTGACTCTGCCCGATATCGTAAATACGGTAATTGATATTTTATTTATTATTGCTATCGTTTATGAAGTGATCCGCGGACTGGAAAGGTTGCTTGATTTCTTTACTGATAAATATCTTGCCAAGATTGAAAAAACAGAAGAGAGCCGGGAAACAAGTATTTCCATGGTTAGGACATTAAAAACGATTTTGCGGATTACCCTCTGGATTATCGGTATTGTCATGGTCCTGGCCAATCTTGGCGTGAACATTACTTCGCTGGTTGCCAGTTTGGGCATCGGCGGCATTGCCATTGCTTTGGCTATTCAGAATATTTTGTCTGATGTTTTCAGCTCGTTTTCCATTTATCTTGATAAGCCTTTTGTTGTCGGTGATTTTATCCAGATCGGCACGGACATGGGCACAGTGGAAAAAATCGGCATTAAAACGACCCGTTTGCGCACGCCCCAGGGCGAGGAGCTGGTTATTTCCAATAAGGAACTGACTTCGGCCCGGGTGCAGAATTTTCGGCGGATGGAAAAGCGGCGCAATGCCTTCAACCTCGGTGTTGTTTACGGCACATCAACGGAAAAGCTTGAAGCGATTCCCAAGATGATTGAGCAAATTGTTGGCAGTGTTGAGCTGGCCGAGTTTGACCGCTGTTATTTTGTTTCTTTTGGCGATTCAAGCCTTAATTTTGAGGTGGTGTATTTTGTCACCTCGCGCGACTATGCCGAATTTTTGGCAACTGCGGAAAAAGTAAACCTTGAAATATACAAGCGCTTTGAAAAAGAGGGGATTGAGTTTGCTTATCCAACGCAGACCGTGTTTTTGGAAAAGTAGAGTTTATTTTAGTTTTTGGCTTCCTTTTATCTTTCTACTTTTTGTAACCAAAAAGTAGCAAAAAGTTCTGGGGTTCAGATTCGCGCACGCAAGCTGGGCTACTTTCTGCATCCTCCGCCGGCGCTCAACTTCACCCCAGACCCCGGGCTACTTTAACCGATGGTCTATTGTTATTTTTAATAAATTGTATATTTGCTCTTTATTTTTAAATAACTAATTTATAAATATGAAAAAAATTGTCATCTTTTCGATGGTTGCTCTGATTGCCATGGCGGCCATGCCGGTAATGGCGGCCGAGACGGCGGTTGGGGAATCATATTATATGCCCGAGGCCCAGGCAATTGAAGGCAACTTTTATGTTGCCGGAGGCATGGTTGACCTTTCCGGACCGGTTAACGGCGACTTGGTGGCGGCCGGCGCAAATCTATTAATGACCGGCGATGTGAGCGGCGACGTTCTGGTTGGCGGAGGTACGGTTGAGCTTTGGGGCAAGACCGGCGGTGATGTCCGTTTGATTGGCGGGCAGGTGCGCATTGGCGAAGACGTTGGCGGAGAGATTTTAGCTGCCGGCGGATTTGTCCAGGTTCGGCCCAATGTCACGGTCCAGGGCGACGTGATTGTTGCCGCGGGCAGCCCGATTTTGGCGGGCAATTATAAGGGCAAGGTTCTTGCCGCTGGGGGTGATGTTGTTTTAGCCGGTGCTTTTGAAAAAGACGTGGTTGTTTATTTTGATGAGTCCTTTACCATTAGCGAAAACACGACAATTGCCGGAAACTTGGTGTATCACGGCCGGGAAGCGATCGAGATTCCGGCAAGCGTGGTTATTGCCGGTGAGGTAGTATTTGAAAAGTTTGAAAAAAAGGCTCCGGAAATGGGTCTGCCGGTGCGGCCGGACAAAGAAGCCAAGGGAGCGATTGCCCTGGGCATTGTTATGATGATGCTCTTAAAGGCGTTGATTACCTTTATTGCCGCATTGGTTGGAATTTTTGCCTGGCGAAAGCTTTCCGCCGAATTGGTTGAGCATTCGGTTAAGAATTTCGGCATTGACCTTTTGCGCGGATTTTTAGTGGCTATTCTCGGACCGGTGCTTGTTCTGATCCTGCTGCTAACCCTGCTTGGCGCTTTCTTTGGCGGGTTTGCCGCCCTGCTTTACGGAATGATGTGGCTGATTGCCATGGTCTACAGCGGCGTGCTCCTCGGCGCGATGGTCTTTAAGTTATTTAGCCGGAGCAAAGAATACCCGGTTAACTGGAAGAGCGCTTTGGTCGGCATTTTGCTGCTTCATCTGATAAGACTCATTCCGGTTATCGGATGGATTTTTTGCGCCGTATTTGTCCTGACCGTCTGGGGATCAGTTGCCTGCATGGGCTATTACCGTTTCTGGGTGAAAAGGCAGGTTAAATAATATTGATAAAGATTTTGTTAAAAAGCCCCGGAATATTCCGGGGCTTTTATGTTATAATATATTTATATGGAATTATTTTTGCTGATTTTAGGTTTGGCCGGGCTGGTTATTGGCGCGCATTTGGTAATACGCGGCTCGCTTAATATCGCCCAGCATTATAAGATATCCCAGCTTTTTATCGGTTTGACGATTTTGGCGATTGGCACGGACTTGCCTGAACTAATCGTTGCCATTACCGGCGCGGTTCATCGGCTGCAGGGAATTGAAACCTCCGGCCTGATTGTTGGTGAGGCAATCGGCACGTGCATGGGCCAGATTACCCTGACGCTCGGCGTAATCGGCCTTTTTATTTACCTGACTATCGGGCGGCGACAGCTGATGCGCGGCGGCGTGCTGATGCTTGTTTCGGTGTTGATGCTTTTACTCGTCGGTTTGGACGGCAAAATTTCCCGCTGGGACGGGATAATTTTCATGCTGGTTTATCTGATCTATTTTATCAGCCTGTTACGCGAGGAGCGGGTTTATGAAAAATTAAAGCGAGCGCCGAGAATGCATTTGTTCTGGTCGGTGCTTTCAATAATTGCCGGATTCGGTTTTTTGATTTATTGCTCCAATCTCGTGGTTACCGGGGCAATTGATTTAGCGAACGCCTGGGGGGTTAAGCAGTCATTAATCGGTATTATTTTGGTCGGCTTGGGCACGAGCCTGCCGGAAATAGTTTTGACCATCGGCGCGATAATTAAAAAAGCGCCGGCCCTTTCCGTGGGCAATTTGATCGGCAGCAATATTTTTGATATTTTGTTTCCCCTGGGCATTGGCGCAGCGATTTCCGAGTTTTTGGTAAGCGATAATCTGTTAAGATTTGATATTTTGTTTTTGTTTATATCTTCGGGAATTGTTTTTTTGTTTTTTTTGCGAAAAAAAGGCATTCAGAAAAAAGAAGCCCTTGCTCTTATTGCGATTTATTTAATTTATATCGGAGCAAAATTAATCGGCTTATAATTAATTTTAAAATGTTACGCCCGGTTTGGCCGGGTTTTTTAATATAAAAAAACTCCCGCGCCGAGCGGCAGGGGAGAAGAAGGGTGAAACAGGCAACCTCTCGTCTAGCTTGACAATGGCATTATCGTTTCACCGAAGAGAAAGCGGACAGTCACATATACGTCTATCAAGACATCTCGCCAATCGTCCGCAAAAAATTGGCAGGACAAGCGACTGTACGTTTCCAAGAACACCAGTGCTCTCGTCCTGCCTGATTGGATGGCAGACATCTCTGACCTCGTCTTCACGGACAGGAGGACGACTCGTCTGCCAAGCGGGCACAGGATTCCGAACGTCTCCATGGACAGAAGTAGATTCGTGCCCTTTTTGTATGGTCAGCCGCTTGTGCGGGCATCCCACATGCTTTGGAAAAAAGCGTATCCCTGCATGATCACAAGGCAGAGCAGGAGAATTGGCCAGTCGATTTTATCAATGCCGAGAGACTGAACAATTAGGGTAACGCAGACAAGAAAAACGCAAATCATCAGCATGATGATGTTTGCGACAGCAAAGTCAACCAGTTTATTCTTCATCAGTCACAGCCTCCGCCGCCGCAAATGCAGTTGTAATTGCCGGTGCAGTTGTGGCCGCCGCCTGAATAGCTGTTGTCGCTAAAAGCAATGGCAATAATCATGACGACCCAGATGGCGCCGCTGACGATCATTGCGGTGAGCCAGTGGTCCCAGCCCTTGATCAGGCAGCAGATAGGAACGGTGATTGCCGTGATAATAATCATTAAAACTGTGGCAAAGCCGATTTCTTTGAGCTTGCTTGGCATAGCTGCCTCCTTGTAAGGTGCTTCTGATTTAACCTTATCACAGGGATAATATTTTAGTCAAAAAAATCACCCGGTGCGCGAAGCCGCACACCGGGTGGGGTGTATGAAGAAAGAACTAGGCCGAGGCCGCCGGGCGCTCGCGCAGCAGGTGGCTCTCCTCGACCGCGATGTCGCCCTCCTCGACGAGGCGGGTCCAGTCGCGGTGAAGGAACTCGACGAACTTGGTCACTGTGCGCCACATCGCTCGCTTGTGGATGTGGGCGTTGGTGAAGCGCTTCTTGCCGTTCACCTCGATGACCTCGGGGTGCTTGGCGCGGAAGCGCTCTTTGTACCAGAGGAGCGTTTTGCCCCACTTGGAGTTTGGCCGTCGGTTGAACTGGTCGGCGAGCAGGTAGAGTGCCTTGCGCCCCTCGTCCGACCAGTTGGCGGTCATGCCGCGCCTGCGGCGCGGGAACTGCTTCTCCGGCGGAACGTCGGCGTACTTGCCGCCCTGCAGGACGTGGCAGCCGAGCTTGGCCTTGAGTTTGGCCTCGGTCTCGTATGCCCGGATGTCCATCACCTCGCAGATGATGCGCGCGGCGATCTTCGGGCCCATGCCTTCGACCGGAGCGAACAGCTTCTGGTAGACATCGAGCTCTTCCAGGGCCTTGATGAGCTCGCGCTCGCGGCGCCGCTCGTCCTTGAGTACGGCCTGGAGGATCGGGTCCGAGGCCTTGAGCTCCTTGTAGATCTGCTCGAGCGTCCGCTCGGGGTTTAGCCCGGAGCTGTCGCAGAACATCTGGCCGCGCGAAGCCTGGAGAAGCCGCTGCTCGCAGGCGATGCGGTCCTTCATGGCGTCGATGCGGGCGCGGAACTTGAGCCGCACGTCGATGATCTGGAGATCCCGCGGGCTGACCTCGTAGAATGCCTCGGGACGCTCGATGGCGAGCCGGGCGAGGTGGACGGAGTCGTGCTCCTTGTCCTCGCCGCGGTACTCTTTCATGATGTACCCGGGCACGCGCATCACGCGGCTGTGCTCGAGATCGAGGCAACGGCGAACCATGGCGTAGGCCAGGTAGTCGCCGGAGCCGCCGAGCATCATGGCGACGATGTCGCCGCTCTTCAGGCCGTCGTAGGCCAGCGGCACCTTGGTGACCTCTTTGGTCTTCTTGCTCCGCTGGATGTGGTGCGGAGCGAAAGCCGAGAGGTCCTCGTCCGGCTTGGGCTTGCGCCACTTCACCGGCAGGGTTCCGCTGACGAAGTCGAGCTCGTCCTGCTCGGACTTGAGCTTGATGACGACCGGGTCCTTGCCCGCCGCGATGATCGCGATCTCGGTCGGCCGGGCTTCGCCATCCTTGGTAAACTTGATGCGATGGCGGATCCCGATGTGCCGGATCAGAACGTGCATACTCGGATCGTGCTTTTGGGAATCTACCTTCTTCTTTGGCATGCATCACCTCCACACATTGCCTTGGTTTCGTCCATACGGACAGGGTTGTAAAGCCTGGCTAACAAATCTCGATTCGTTATTAAAACAGCGTTGCGGACGTTAGCCAGAACCGCCTATATTATCATATTTTGGCTAATTTGTCAACCCCGACACCTTTTTCAAATGTGTTGGGGCAGGGCCTTTTGGTATCTTGCCAATAAAAAAAGCGAGAAGACAGGAGGAGCGTCGCCTTGAGAGCATGCTCAGAATCGTCTTCTCGCTTAGCCCTGGTCGTTCTCGAACGACGGGCAAGGGGGCAGGTGAGACACTCCACTTCTCGTCTTTGTAAACTAACAGCGTCTCGTCTCACTTTTAAGAGCGGCGGACTGTCGTCCAATCGTCTTTTTGACATGAGTCCAATCGTCCGCCAAGGGGGGGGTACATTCCTTCGTTCGTCTTTTGACAGAAGCGCGATCGTACCCTCTTCACAATAATAGAGATTGGAGATTGGAGATTAGAGATTAGAGATTAATCTATTATTGTGAAAAGGGGGCGAGACAAACTCAGCAACGTCAGTAAAGACACCGCGGGCGTCGTCTCACCCAAGTGAAAAGCGGACACAGACACACGCGTCAAATGACACTCGCCACTTCGTCCGCCATGAAGGGGAGGGTACAGGCTCTAGATCGTCTTATTAGACAGCTGATATCACGTACCCTCTTCACAATAATAGAGATTAGAGATTAGTGATTGGAGATTAGGGATTAATCTATTATTGTGAAAAGGGGGTGAGACAAAACGTAAACCGTCTTTTTGAGACAGCAAGGGGTTCGTCTCACCCAGAAGGGAAGCGGACAGGTCCTAGAACGTACAAATGGACACCCTGCTTATCGTCCGCCAAGTTGGGGAGGGTACATCCTTTCCTTCGTTTTTTAACAGGTGATTGCTCGTACCCTCTTCACAATAATAGAGATTGGAGATTGGAGATTAGAGATTAATCTATTATTGTGAAAAGGGGGCAAGACACCAGGCGATTCGTCCTTGCAGACAAACCCCTTGTCGTCTCACCCTAAGAGCTGGAAGACAGTGCTCTGATCGTTTTTCAACAACCGCATCTTCGTCTTCCATGGGGAGTAGCGGACATTCGGCTTCTCGTCAATATAGACAGGTCTGAACTCGTCCGCCATGAAGTAGAAGGTACATAAACCAGCTCGTCTTTGAAGACATCACAGCAATCGTACCCTCTTCACAACAATAGAGATTGGAGATTGGAGATTAGAGATTAATCTATTATTGTGAAAAGGGGGCGAGACAAACTCAGCAACGTCAGTAAAGACACCGCGGGCGTCGTCTCACCCAGAAGAGAAGCGGACAAGGCTCCTATCGTCTTAAAGACAAGGTGATACTCGTCCGCCAAGTATGGAGAGTACAGGATATTCCACGTTTATTAAACATCCAATTTCTCGTACCCTCTTCACAGCAATAGAGGCTTGAGATTAGAGATTTGAGATTAGGGCCAATTGGGGTAGGCTGTTTTAATCTCCAATCTCCAATCTCTTTTTTATTGCTGTGAAAAGGGGGTGAGACAGGCGGTGCGTCGTCTTCTAGACAGTGGCTACTTCGTCTCACCCAGAAGAGAAGCGGACAGTTTCGCATTCGTTTTTTATAACACCGAGCGAGTCGTCCGCCAAGTTGGGGAGGGTACAGGCTCTAGATCGTCTTATTAGACAGCTGATATCACGTACCCTCTTCACGGACGTACAATCCATGTACAGCCGTGAAAAGGGGCCCTGAACCAGGAATGGTCAGGGCAGATGAGACACAGAGAGGTAACGTCCTTGCGGACAACCGGGGGTTCGTCTCATTAAGGAGTGGGACAGAGTATTACTCGTTTTATAAACAGAACCAATATCGTCCCACAAGGCTTTCACGATATGAGTGGGTGGGGAAGACAAGACGCTACTCGTTTTTTTTAACAATTGCACGTCCGTCTTTCATGTGCTTGCAGACAACGTTCGCATCGTCTAAAAGACATTGTACTCAGCGTCCGCAAAAAGCATTTGTTGTGATGGGACAATTCTCGCATCGTTATGATCAACTGGTCACGACTCGTCCCAAACACGTTTTGGCCAAAGGGCCGGGAAGACATCTATCCATGCGTTTTTATAACAGTAAAGGACACGTCTTCCATGGGAATTGTCTGCCAGAGGCAAATTGCGGACAAGAAGGAACTCGTCTTAGAAACACTGTACACTTCGTCCGCAAAAAGCACTGCCTGACATAATCCCGTGCGTTTTTCAAACAGTGACAGGTTCGTCAGGCAGATATTGGATTTTAGCATATTTTAGTCAAAATGTCAAGGCTGTAACAAAAAAGCCCGATATTTAGTATCGGACCAAGAATAAAGCGGTTTTAAGGCCGGCTGTGGCGGTTGTTGAGCCGGTTTTTGATGGCGTCTCTAATCTGCTGATAAGCAAGGCGAAACGGCCAGAATATGGCCTGGAAAAAGAGCTTAACTAAGCGCTTGAGCGCGTTGGGAACGGCCTGGCGATAGCCAAGAAAGCTTAAGCCATAATGCAGGGCAAATAAGAGAACAAGGCAGGCAATAAAGAGGCTGAATATCTTGTCCATTTTCACCTCCCTGATTGGCTAATTTATCATAAAAACTAATAATTGTCAATGTGCAAAATCATTTTAGAAAATAGCCTGAGTTGTGGTATAATCTAGCTAATAATAAGCTTAAAATTATTAAGCATAAGTATATGAACAAGATATTTTATTTGTTCGTTGTTTTGGCCCTTTTCGGTCTTATCGGGGCGGGCTGTGCTTTGCTTGAACCGCCGGCAGAGCCGCTTGAGCCGGTTGAACCGACGGCAAATCCGGCTGAATATCCCGAGCTGGCCAATCCGGCTTCGGTTTACTGCGTCCACGACATTGGCGGCAAGCTCAAGATGTATGAAAATGAGGACGGCGTGAGCGGTTACTGCCTTTTGCCGGACGGACGGCTGTGCGAGGAATGGAAGCTTTTCAACAACAAGGGAACCGAATGCATGCCTCCGGAAGTGGACATGGTGCCGGTGAATTAGAGATTAGAGATTAGTTAACTGGTTAATTGGTTATAATTTTTTAATTTAAAAAATATGTCTACCGGATTAAAAATCGGCTTGGCAGTTGTCGGCATCGCGGTTGTTGGCGGGGCCGGGCTCTTTGTTGCCAATGAGCTTGACTGGATTGATTTGTGGTATATCGCGGACAAGGGAGAGGCATTAAAAGAGTACGGCTGCTGCACCCCATTTTGCCAGGAAACCACCAAGTCGGCCTGTGAAAGCACGCCTGAAGGAAGCTGGAGCAAATTTGAATGCAGTTCGGTTGAAGAGTGCGTGCCTTTGTGCTGTACGCCGTTTTGCCGCAATGTCAACAAGCTTACTTGTGATTCCGGCGGCGGCACCCGGCATCCTGTTACCTGCGACCAGGTGGAGGAGTGCGATGTTAAATGCTGTTTGCCGCTTTGCGACGACATGAGTCCGGAGATTTGCAGACAAAAAGGCGGCACCCCCTCGGATACCACCTGCGCCAAGGTTAATGAGTGCGTTGAGGGGTGCTGTACTCCGGAGTGCGAGGACACTACCCAGGCGATCTGCAGCATGCTTGATAATTCAAGCTTTAACAAAAATACCAAGTGCGCTGATCTTGAGGAATGCGAAACCGTCTGCTGCAAGCCGGAAGACCGGGTCATGAGCAAGAAAGCCTGCCAAATGGCCGGCGGTACTTTTGAAGAAACAGCCAGCTGTCCCGGCTTTTACGCCAGCCCTTACGCAACAAAAATTATTCAGCCGGCCGGACATGCCGATTACGGCGAATGGGAGTTTTATGTTGACGCCCACACCTGCGCTAAAACAATTGAGAGCGAATGGCAGGGCGAGATTTCCTTTGATTGGCTTTATCTCAACCCCGAAGTGCCGCCGATTCAGGGCGCCAAGCATGACATAACTTTCACTCCCGGGGCGGACGGTTCATTCACCACCAAAATTGAGACATTGGATGTTTTCGGGCAGATTACAGGCAATTATATCGAGGTTTGGTTTGAAATGCCTTTTCCGGTGGGCGAAGTGCGCGCGGACGGGTTTGTCCATAACGGTTTGAAAAGGGGAATGGATTGCACGAACTAGCGGCCTTGGGATGGGCTCGGGCCCTTCGGGCCCTCGCCGGGATTGGAGATTGGTTAATTGGAGATTGGAGATTGGGGATTAGTTAATTGGTTAATTAGTTGATTAGTTAATTAGTTTAGTATGGGAAAGTCATTTTATGATTTGGAGGTGTGGAGGATCGGCTTTGATTTATTGAAAAAAATATATAAAATTTCAGAGAATTTTCCCAAGTTTGAGCAATACGCCTTGGGCAGCCAGCTTATCCGGTCGGCCAATTCAATTATTGCCAATATTGCCGAAGCCCATGGCCGGTATTATTACCCTGATAAAATACGTGTGCTTTATACTTCGCGCGCGGAAATCCAGGAAACCCGCAGCCATCTTCGCGTTGCTTTCGGCCAAAGCTATATTGACGAGCTGACATTAAAAAAATTGGATGCGGAATATGAGTCACTGACGCGCAAACTAAACATGTTTATTTCATATTTATCAAACCAATCAAAATCCTAATCTCCAATCTCTAATCTCTAATCTCTAATCTCT